>OCHO01000087.1_pt1 | contig 101088 bp, 90 predicted proteins | sample 1538441 | NCBI WGS metagenome assembly OCHO01 (sample SAMN04571691, study PRJEB22368) | human gut metagenome | biome: human gut; material: stool | host: Homo sapiens | place: Luxembourg | collected 2012-06-29
TTAAAAACCAGAAAACCACCATGTTTGATTTGTACTTTAAAGAATTAGAAGATGGCGAGAAAGCAATAGCGTTCTTTAAAGACAGAAGAAAAAAATATAGTTATGAATTAGAAGGCGAAGAAAAATTTGTTACAGAGGCTAGAATGTATCATAAAATGGATTTAAATTATAGGATAAAATGTTATAATGAGCCAGTTATGATATGTGAATACCAAAAAGATGGTTATTCAAAAAATATAGATAAAGTATTTAAGAAAAATCCTAAGGGATATCTTAAATATTTTGAAGAAATCTTAACAATGCAAGATATGGTAGGAGTACCTTTTAAGAAACGACTATATGTAATTAAACATTATATTTTATTTTGTGTACTTAATAAAACAAAACCAAATTTAGCTAGTATGAAAGGTGTTTTGAATAAAATTTTAACAGTATTACTATATGTGCCAGGTTTTATTATAACAAAGAAGAGATTTAGGTAATAATAAACTTGAAAACCTATATATGTAATGATATAATGACCAAAGTCTAAAACAAAAGTGAAAGAGGTGGCTTTAATGAAGGAAGAATACGATTTCTCATTAGAACCAGGAAAAATGAAAATAAAAAGCAGAGATTACAAAGACAAGGAGTCTGTAATCTCTGTTGTCATACCATTTTATAATGACAAAGATTACATTGAACAGTCTGTAAATTCAGTATTAAATCAAACATTTCCTTATTATGAAATATTAATTATAGATGATGGGTCTAAAGATGAAGAATCTTTAAAAAAACTAGATGAAGTTGCAAAACAAGATACAAGAATAAAAGTATTTCATAAAGAAAATGAAGGGTTAGCTGCAACAAGAGATTATGGTGCTTCAAAATCAGCAGAATCTGCTAAATACTTGATGTTTTTAGATTCAGACGATTTATTAGAACCAACATTTATGGAATGTGCTTATTGGACATTAGAAACTAATAAAGATGCTGCATGGGCATATTCAGATTCGATAGGGTTTGATGCAGATAGTTATACTTGGAATAAATGGTTTGATTCTGAGAAAATGAAAAAAGAAAATGAACTAGTTTCTGCTGCAATGGTAAGGAAATCAGACTTTAATGCTGTTGGTGGATATGGCTTAAGAGAAAAAGCTGTAAATGAGGATTGGAACTTTTGGCTTAAGCTAATGGCAATAGGTAAATACCCTGTACATATGAGTTACTATGGACAATGGTATAGAAGAAAATTAAGTGGAGAATTAAAAAAATCTAAAGATAATAAAGCTAGAGCCTTAGAGATAATAAATGAAACAGCAAGTAAGATTACTAACAATGTAACAGCTATACAATATCCTAAACAAGATTATAATTATGAGCTTTTAAACGATAATTTAGAATGTATATTACAACCGGAACCAAAAGAAGATAATAAGAAAATAAACTTATTAATAATTGTTCCTTGGCTTATAACAGGAGGGGCTGATAGATTCAACTTAAATCTGGTTAAAGGATTGGATAAAGAAAAATATAATATAACAATATTAACAACTGAACCAAACAAAAACACATTAAGACAACAATTTGAAAACTGTGCAACTGTATATGATTTGACATCCTTTTTAAATCAAGAATTTTGGTTACCGTTTATAAATTATATTATTAAAAAAGAAAATATAAATATTGTATTAAATACAAATAGTAAATTCGGATATAGCATATTACCATATATAAAAGCGAAATATCCAAGTATACCACTTATAGATTATGTACATATGGAAGAATGGTATAACAGAAATGGTGGATATTCAAGATATTCTACAATGGTAGAATCTGTGTTAGATAAGACACTAGTTTGTAATGAGAATAGTAAGAAGATTTTATGTGATCATTTTGGAAGAAATGAAAAAGAAATACAAACAGTTTATATTGGAGTAGATGAGGAAGAATTTAATCCGGAAAATTATAACAAAGAAGAAATATTAGAAAAATATAATATAATAAATGATAAAAAATATATTTTTAGTTATATTTGCAGAATATCTGAACAAAAAAGACCAATGTTATTATTAGAGATTGTTAAAAAATTAAAGGAAAAAAGAAATGATTTTAAAGTTTTAGTTGTTGGTGATGGGAATTTATTATCTAAAATGAAAGCTAAAGCTAGTAATTTAGGTTTAACTGAAAATATAATGTTTTTAGGAAACATTGAAAATACAGAGGAAATCTATAAAATAAGCGATTTAACAATTAATTGCTCAATCAAAGAAGGATTAGCATTAACAGCATATGAATCATTAAGTATGGGAGTGCCAGTAATTTCTAGTGATGTAGGTGGTCAAAAAGAATTAATAAATGAAGCTGTTGGAGCTATAGTTCCATGTATGCAAAATGAAAAAGATATATACAGCGAAGATTATAAAGCTGAAGAAATTTTGGAATACATACAAGCAATTGAAAAAGTATTAAGTAATTTAGAAAAATACAAGAGCGATTGTAGAAAAAGGATTTTAGATAAATTTACAATCAAAAATATGATAAAAGAAATGTCTAAAATTTTAGAAGAAACACAAACAAATCCAAATGAAGATAAGATAAAAAATGGTGAAGATTTATTAAACAATTTAAATATCACCAAAGAATTAATTACATTAAATATGATGAATGATAAGATTGAGTATAATTGGGAATGTACAGAATATGAGAAGAAAGTATATGGACGAGCATATTCTGTAAAAGCTCTTAATTATAAATATGAACTAATAAAAGAAAAATTATGGAAGATTCCATTGTGGAGAGGATTTGTAAAAGTAGTACATAAGGTGAAAGGAAATTGAGAAGAATGGATAGAATAAAAAAAATAATAATAAAATACAAAAAGATAATTTTATTTTTACTATCATGTTTTGTACTTTGTTCAGTAAGTATAGTATATGATGCTCCTACAAATAGTATAACATTTAATTCAAATACTTATAATATATTTACAATATTAATTCTTTGTGGAATTTATATTTTACTATATAGAACGAGTTTAGAATATAAAGAGTCAAATATTAGATTATTTGTTTGTAGTAGTATTTTAGCCATTATATTTTCTATATTTTATGTTTTAGGAGATTTAGCAAATACGTATTATAACGCAGAGTTACCAATAATTTCTAAAAAGTTAATACTATATTTAATTTTGCAATTTTTGTCATACAGTATTATATTTTTTGGTGTAATTTCAATAATTAATAAATTAATATACAAAAAAGTAAATGAGACAAATAAAAAAGAGACAATAGTTAAAAAATACTTTCAATCCAATAAAACATCAATCTTAGTTGTATCATTAATTGTTTTTATAGTATTTATATTCTATTTTTTACATTTTTATCCAGGGATATTGCAGTATGATGCAATAGATAGTCTTAATATAATTACTGGTAAAACAAATTTATCAAATCACCACCCAGTGTTATGGACTTTATTGTTAGGTGCATTTTTTGAAATAGGATATAACATTTTTAATAATGGGAATATTGGAATTGCTATGTATACAATTTTTCAAATGATTATTGTTGCATTTACTATTTCTTATACGATTTATTATATGGCGAAACATAAACTAGACATAAAATGGAGAATTCTAACCCTATTATTTTTTATTTTAAATCCTATAATTTGTATACAGGCAGTACGTGTAGAAAAAAGTGTGTTATTTGCAGCTTTTACTATATTAGCATCTTTACAAATAATAGAACTTACTTTAAATACAAAAGAGTTCTTTAAAAGCAAGAAAAATATCATATTATTTATAATTTATACACTACTTATGTGCTTATTAAGAAATAATGGAATATATGCAATTGTCTTAACATTTATAATAATTGCTATTATAAAAAGAAAATATATTGGAAAAATATGTCTTGTTTTTTTAGTTCCAATAATAGTATATTTTATAATTCAAGGACCAATATTTACTTTATGCAAAGTTGTACCAGGCGAATTTAAAGAGGCGCTATCGATACCAATACAGCAATTTGCGAGAGTTGCAAAATATGAAGGTAGTAATTTGAGTACAGAGGAAAAAGAAAAAATAGAAAGATATTGTAATATGACAATAGATGAAATTGCAGAACAATATAAGCCTACGGTATCTGATCCTATAAAAAGTAATTTTATAGAGGAATATGCATTAAATGATAAAATGGGGATTATCAAATTATATTGCCACTTTTTAGTAAAGTATCCTAAAATTACATTGGAATCACTTTTATTTAATACATTTGGCTATTATTATCCTAATAGTATAGAAGTTTCAGGATTAGGAGACTATAAAAAAGACTCAATGTGGACATTAAATCAAAGAATTGTTGACAATGAATGGTATGAAATGATGCAATTAAAAAATAATATAGATGACGATAAAACATATTCCGAAAAATTTAAAATACAAAATAAATCTATCTTAGAAAATCCAATAATAGATTTCTTAAATAGGCATATAAATCAAAAAGATATCCCAGTATTTTCAATATTAGTAACTGGAATCGGAATATATTTTTGGATATTATTGTTTATCATGATGTATTTAATTTATAGTAAGGAATATGAGAAATTATTAGGAACATTAGTATCATTTTTTATTTGGGCAACTTCTTTTGCAGGTCCGATAGTAGAACTAAGATATGTATTATCTTTAATAATGTTTACTCCAATTATAATAAGTTTACCATTCTTTAAATCAATAAAGCAGAATAAAGAATATGTTGACAAAAAAAGTAATAACTAATAAAATTAAGTGGATTTATTTAGAATAAATTATGATTCAAAAAGAAAGGATGTAATATAATAATGAACAACAAAAAATTAAGCATTATAGTTCCAAATTATAATAATGAGCAATTTCTTAATAAAAGCTTAAATAGTTTAATAAATCAATCTTATGACAATTTAGAAATTATAGTTGTTAATGATGGCTCAAAAGGAAATTGTGATGATATAATAAAAGAATTTCAAAGTAAAGATAACAGAATAAAATATGTAAAACATGATACGAATAAAGGTTTATTTCAAGCAAGATTAACTGGAGCTGAAAATGCTACTGGAGATTATATAGCATTTTTAGATGCAGATGATTATGTATCTATCGATTTCTATAGGACAATGATGTATAGTGCTATGAAAAATGATTCAGACATAGTTATTAGTAATTTAGTATTAGAATATGATGATGGTACAAAAGAATTATTTAATTTAATGCAAACACCTTTAAAAGAAATAAATGGAAAAGAGTGCTTTAGAAGATATATGGAACAAGATGGGTTAAATTATTCTTGGTCTGTAATATGGAATAAAATATATAAAAGAGAAATTTGGGAAAAAGCAGCAGAGCATTATAAAAAAGTTAATAAAAGACTAATAATGACTGAAGATATAGCTTTTTCTACCGTATTATTCTATTTTGCTAATAAAGTAAATAAAGTTAACAATGATGTTATATTTTATTGCCAACATCAAAAATCTTCTACATCAACTAAAAATATGTCTTATGAGAAGATAATGGGAAATATAACAGATTTAAATACATCTTTTGGATTTATAGAGCAATTTTTAAAGGATGTAAAAGCTTATGACGAATATGAAGAAGACTTTATTTTATGGAAAAGTTTATATTATAGAATTCATTTTGATATCGCAAAAAATATGAATATTTCAAAAGCGAAGAAAGATGAAATAATAGAAAGATTGGATAAATTTTGTCCAAATCATAAAGATGTTAAAGACGGCGGATATTTTTATTCAATAAAAACAACATGGAATGAAGGTTTGGAAGAAATAAAAAAAGCAATATGTGATCCAAAAATTAAATGTGTTAGTTTTGATATATTTGACACACTAGTAGTTAGACCTTTTTGGTATCCAACAGATCTTTTTACAGTTGTTGATAAACAATTTGGAAAAATTACTGGTAATAAAACAGGTATAGATTTTACTAATATAAGAGTTTATGCAGAAAGACTTACAAGAGAAAAGAAAGCCAAAATTAGTAAAGAAAACGAAGAAATAACACTTGATGAAATATATGAAACATTACATAGTGAGTATAATATAGATAATGAGACATTAGAAAAGATAAAACAAATAGAGATAGAAAGTGAATTAAGATTTTGCACAAGGAGAATGACAGGCTTCGAACTTTATGAATTGGCATTGGCCAAAGGCAAAAGAGTAATATGTACATCAGATATGTATTTACCACAAGATGTAATTAAGAAAATATTAGAAAAAAATAAATATACAGATATATCTAAAATATATTTATCAGCAGATTATAATGCAACTAAATGGAATAAAACATTATATAAAGTAGTTTTAAACGAAGAAAAATTATCTCCTGAAGAGTTAATTCATATAGGCGATAATTATGAATCTGATTTTAAAAATGCAAAAAAAGCAGGAATAAATGCAAAGCATTTACCAATGGCTACAAATGTATTTATGGATAGAGGAGTAACACAAAATTTAGCACAAATGTTTATGAGAAGTTTACCTCATTGGAGAGATAATGTAGCATCTATGGAATTTGTAGGCATAAGATCAATGCTTGCTATTGTGGCAAATAAATATTTTGATAACCCATATAGAAGTTTCAATAATCAAACAGATTTTAATGCAGATCCATATTTAATAGGATATTATGCATTAGGAATGTATATGTTTGGACTTACAAAGTGGATTTTGGATGATGTACAAAATGAAGATTATGAAAATATGGTATTTATGGCAAGAGATGGATACTTACCAATGAAATGCTATGAAATAGTAAGTAAGTGTTATAAAAAGGTACCAGAACCAAAGTACTTGTATGTATCAAGAAAAGCTTTGGTACCAATTACAATACAAAATCAACTAGATTTTTATAAAATGTCAGATCAAATAAATATGGAAAATCATACTCCAATTGATGCCATAAAATATATAAAGAATTGTATAAAATTTGATGATCAAAAATTTAAAAAGGTATGTCAAGAAAATAAGATTAAAATAGATGAAAACTTTAAAACAATAGATAATTTTAATAAATTTATAAGCATAGTTATAGATAACTTTTATGATAAAGAAGAACAAGAAAAAAACTTACAAAAATTAAAAGAATATTTTAAACAATTTTATGGAAAACATTCAGCTACATTTGATATTGGATATAGTGCAAGACCAGAAATGTTTTTATCAAATTTATTAGGAACACCAATAGATACTTATTTTTCTAATATAAATAAAGGGGAATCAATAAGACATCAACAAATAGGTGGATTTAAATTAAAAACATTTTTTGATGGTAAACCAACGACTACAGGACATGCATATGAAATGTTGTTATCAGCATTGGCTCCATCTTGTATAGGTTATAATATTACAGATGATGGTGTTGAACCAGTATTCGAAGAATATTCAAATACTTATGCAGTAAGATTTGCTATTGAAACTATTCAACAAGCAGCAATGGACTTCGTAAAAGATATTGTAGACATTTATAATGAAGATATGAATGTATTATATTATCAAAATTATTATATATCACTTCCATATATGGCTTATTTAAACTCATCAAGAGAAATAGATAAAGCTCCATTTGCAGCAGTTAGATTTGAGGATGGTTTAGGCTTAGGAGATGATTTAAGTATGGTTTATAGTTGGACAAAGGATTTATCATATCATAATCAGGCAACAATGGATGTTTTATATAGTATTGACAACGATATTCCTATTTTTAATAGACAAGATGAACTTGTATATAATTCTAATGTAGACTTAACTAATAGAAACAAATTTGTAAGATTAATTTATTATATGCTATTTGATAAAGCTACATTAAATAGAAGAATAGGTAATGTTTGTTATAAAAATAAATTTTTATGGAAAATTTATAAAAAAATAAATCATATTTAAAATTATGGAGGTTACTATTTAATGGAAGAATATAGCATTCAAGTACAGGATGTGTATAAAACTTTTGATGTGTATTTAGATAAAGCAAATAGTTTAAAAGAAAAACTTCTATTTTGGAATAGAAATAGAAAAGAAGTAAGAGAAGTATTAAAAGGAATTAATTTGAATATAAAAAAAGGCGAAGCAGTAGCATTAATTGGAGTAAATGGTAGTGGTAAATCAACTTTACTAAAATTGATGACGAAAATAATTTATCCAAATAAAGGAAAAATTATAACAAATGGAAAACTTACTTCTCTATTAGAATTAGGAGCTGGTTTTCATCCTGATTTTTCTGGAAGAGAAAATATATATTTTAATGCATCAATATTTGGCTTGACAAAAAGCCAAATCGATGAAAGGTTAGAACAAATTATTGAGTTTTCAGAATTAAGACAATTTATAGATAATCCAGTAAGAACATATTCATCTGGAATGTTTATGAGATTAGCATTTGCTGTTGCAATAAATGTAGATGCAGATATATTATTAGTAGATGAAATATTATCAGTAGGAGATCAACACTTTCAAGAGAAATGTTTAAATAAGATGAAAGAATTGAAAAAAGAAGGAAAAACAATGGTATTTGTTACCCATAGTTTAGATTCAGCAAAAGAACTATGTGATAGAACTGTGTGGTTACATCAAGGTGTTATTAAAATGGATGGAAATACCGACGAAGTTATAGAAGATTATTTAAAAGAAACAACCTAAGTAAAAGATAGAAAGGAAAATAAAATGAGTTTTTTTAAAGGGTTATACGAATATAGAGAGTTATTGAAAACAAGTATAAAAAAGGACGTAAGAGGTAAATATAAAAATTCAGTATTAGGTATAATATGGTCATTTTTAAATCCACTTTTACAAATAGCTGTATATGCATTGGTATTTCCACTTATAATGAGAAGTAATATACCAAATTATGTTGTATTTGTATGTTGTGGATTAATACCATGGAATTTCTTTTCTTCTGGAATCTCAAGATCTTCCTTTACTATGGTAGAAAATGGTAATATTATAAAAAAAGTATATTTCCCAAGAGAAATTTTACCAATATCAGTAATTACGAGTGAAGCAGTTAATTTTGTTATATCTACAATAATTATATTAGCATTTGTTTGTGGTTATGGAATAGGAATATCTAAATATGTAATATTTTATCCTATTATATTACTTATTCAATACATATTGTTAATAGGTATATCATTAATAGTTTCAAGTATTACAGTATATTTTAGGGATTTACAACATTTTATAGGAATATTATTACAATTATTATTTTATGCTACGCCAATAGTTTATGCTTCAGAAACAATACCTGCAAATTTTCAATGGATTTTAAAATATAATCCTATGACATATATAATAGAGGGGTATAGAAATATTTTTTACTACCAGACAATGCCTGATATAAAATCATTATTAATTGTTTTAGTTGGAAGTATTGTATTAAGTGTATTAGGATATTTAATTTTTTATAAATTACAAAAACGATTTGCAGAAGAATTATAGGTAAAGAGGAGGAACTATAATGAAAGAAGAGAAAATTGCAGTATTAATACCATGTTATAATGAAGAATTAACAATTGAAAAGGTTATTAAAGATTTTCGAAGAGAATTACCTGAAGCTGATATCTATGTTTACAATAATAATTCAAAAGATAAAACAGAGGAAATTGCTAAGAAAAATGGCGCAATAGTAGTAAATGAATATAGGCAAGGAAAAGGCAATGTAGTAAGAAGTATGTTTAGAGATATAGAAGCTGATATCTATATTATGGTGGATGGAGATGATACTTATCCAGCAGAATTTGTTCATAAATTAATAGAACCAATAAGAGAAGGTAAAGCTGATATGGCCATTGGAGATAGGTTATCAAATGGAACATATCAAAAAGAAAATAAAAGACATTTTCATGAATTTGGAAATAATTTAGTAAAAAAAGCAATTAATGTATTATTTAAAACAGATTTAAAAGACATTATGACAGGATATAGAGTATTTAATAGAATGTTTGTAAAAAATATGCCAGTTTTAAGTCCAAATTTTGAGATAGAAACAGAGATGTCTTTATACGCATTAGATAAGAAATATATAATTAAAGAGATACCTATCGATTATAGAGATAGACCAGAGGGAAGTAGTTCGAAATTAAATACAGTTGGAGATGGAATAAAAGTTGTAAAGACAATTGTAAGAATGTTCAAAGACTATAGACCTTTTGCATTCTTTACAATAGTAGCTCTAATATTTTTAATTTGTGGACTAGCAGTTGGAATCCCAGTATTAGTTGAATTCTTTAAAACATCAATAATTACAAAAATGCCGTCAGCAATATTAGCTACAGGTTTTGTAAGTTTAGCTGCAATTTCTTTTCAATGTGGTGTCATCTTAGATACTATAACAAGACAACATAAAGAAGCCTATGAACTAAATTTATTAAAATGGAAACAGATAGAAAACAAATAAGGTAGGTAACAATGGATAAAATAAAAAAGTTAATAAAAAAGTTTTGTACTAGAGAAATTATATTTTATGTAATATTTGGAGTTTTTACAACAATAGTAAATGTAGGTTCATTTTATGTAATGAACAAAATATGGAGTTGGAATGAAGACTTATCTAATTTTATAGCAATTGTTCTTGCAGTGCTATTTGCATATATAACTAATAAGGATTTGGTATTCCATTCGGATGCTAAAAATTTTAAAGAAAAGTTAAACCAATTTTTAAAATTTATTTTAGGAAGAGCATTTACGATGATTGTTGAATTTGGTGGCTGTTTTGTATTGTTCAAAACAGCTATTCCAGAGATGATAAGTAAATGTTTTATGACAGTTATAGTAATAATATTAAATTTCTTTATTAGTAAATTCTTTGCATTTAAGAAAAAAGATAAAATAGGTGATATAAATGAAGAAAGTAACAATAATAATACCAGCATATAACGAAGAAGAATCATTACCATTTTTAAAAGAGAGATTAAATGAATTGTTAAATAATATAAAAACATATGAATTTGAATTATTATTTGTTAATGATGGTAGTAAAGATAACACGTTAGAAATAATAAAACAATGGAGAGAAAATGATGATAGAGTTAGCTATGTAGACTTTTCTAGAAATTTTGGAAAAGAAACAGCTATGATAGCAGGATTGGATTATGCAACAGGAGATTGTGTTATTTTTATGGATGCTGATTTACAAGATCCACCAGAATTAATACCAGAATTATTAAAATGGTGGGAACAAGGATATGATGACGTTTATGCTAGAAGAAGAACAAGAAAAGGTGAAACATGGTTAAAGAAATTTACTTCTAAGATGTATTATAAAGTATTACAAAGTTTAACTAATGTAGAAATACAAAAAGATACAGGTGATTTTAGATTATTAGATAAAAGATGTGTAAATGCACTAAAAATGATGAGAGAATCACAAAGATGTTCAAAAAGTATGTTTAGTTGGATTGGATATAAGAAAAAAGAAGTATTATATGATAGGGATCCAAGAGTAGCCGGAAAAACTAAATGGAATTATAAAAAATTAATAGATTTAGCTATTGATGGAATAACTTCATTTACAACATCGCCTTTAAGACTAGCTACATATATTTGCATACCAACATTTTTAGCTTTAGTAATATATTTTATATATGTAATTTGCAAAATGATTTTGGTTACTGGAAAAATAGACGCCTATCAAGCGATTATACTTTTAATATTATTTTTCAGTGGAATCCAAATATTAATATTTGGAATAATTGGTGAATATTTAGGAAGAATATTTAATGAAACAAAAGATAGACCATTATATTTAGTAAATGAGTATAATGGAGTAAGGGAGAATAATGAGAAGTCTGAATCAAAAAAATAAAGTAAATAAAAAATATATATATCCAATTATAGTAACAATAGTGATATGCACAATATTACAAATCATATTAAGCTTTAATCATAATGCATGGTGTGATGAGATATTTAGCGTAAATACGGTAAAAGAAAATTGGACTAACATGTGGAATACTTTAGTGAATGATGTTCATCCACCACTATATTACATAATTTTAAAATTAATTACCGAAATATTTAATTATAATTTTTGGGTATTTAAATTGGTTTCTATTTTACCAGTTATTTTAAATGTAATATTTATTTCTATTGTTGCATTTAAATCAAATAAAATTAATAGTAAAAATATAATTTGGTTAATTATTTATATTATTACTACAACGTTAACATCTAATTTCTTGTGGTTGGGAATGGAAGTTAGAATGTATTCATGGGCTATGTTATTTTTAACAATAAGTGGAGTGTATGCATATAAATTATATAAACAATTCAATAAAACTAATTTAATAATTTTTATCTTATCTAGTTTAGCAGCAGCATTAATGCATTATTGGGCATTAATAATGGAGTGTATTATTTATTTGTATTTATTTATATTTATGTATATAAAAAACAGGAAAAATTTAAAAAGAATAATTATGATGATTCTAGTAACCATTTTAGGCTATTCTTGGTGGTTACCAACAGCTATAAAACAATTATTAACAGTAAAAAATGATTATTGGATATTATTTTCTGTTAGTGATATAAAAATATTTTTAAATAAAATAGTCGGTGATGAAGTATCAATTTATATATCTCTATTCTTAGTAGTAATATTATTATTTTTTGCAATTTATAAATATAGAAAAATACAAGATAAAGAGATAAAAGAAAATATAATATTTAGTATATTACTAACTTCAATTCCATTTATTACTATATTAATTGGAATTTTATTTAATGTATTGATGCGTCCAATTTTTATAGAGAGATATTTTATACCATGTTTGGGACTATTCTGGCTTGGTATTTTTAGTCTATTAAGTTATATAGATAAAAATAAGATGGTTATTGTGATTACGGTAATTTTATTAGTTTATATGGTGATTATAGAATATAAAAATAAATGGATTGATGAATATGATAAAGGTGCAGAGCAAACGGTAAACACAATATTACCGCTTTTAAAAGATGATGATTTATTGGCTAGTAATTATAATCACTTCTATTTAAATGTATTAGATTTTTATTTTCCAAATAGAAAAGAAAATATAAAAAATATAAATGACATAAACTTTAAAGATGAAAATAGAACTATTTATTATTTTGAAGATAGTGCAAATCCTATTGATAAAAATAAATTTATAGAAAACGGTTATAATATAAAAGAAATATATAAAGGTAATATAGATATACAACAATGGAATGGTAAACTTTCAGGTAGATATAATTTTAGTGTTTATAAAATGGAAAAGACATAAAAAGGAGTGAAATTTATGCGCAAAATAAAATTATTAAAAATTAGTATTTTCATTTTATTAACAATCTCCTTGTGTGGTATAGTTTTAGCTGATAATAATATAGTTGAAAATAATATAACAAATGATATTAAAATAGATGAAAATATAATTAGTGAAAATGAATTAAATGAAAATTTTATTGAAAATGACGAAATAAACGATAATGTAGAATTATATGAAACAGAAATAAATAAAGAAGATACAGCATATGACGGAGTTACTTCTTATGCATATGAGGCTATTGAAAATGGAATTTATAGAATTAATACAGCACTTAATTACAATAAAGTTATAGATTCAATGACAGTGGATGGTACAAGTGTGCAAATATGGCATGATTGGAATGCTCTTCAGCAAAACTTTGAAGTTAAATATACAGATGATGGATATTATACAATAAAATCTAAAGAGAATGGAAAAGTATTAGCAGTAAGTGGACAAGATGTAAAGAGTGGAAGTGCAATAATACAACAAGCTGAGCAGGGAACAGATCAAGAAAAATGGATAATTAAAGATGAAGGAAATAACCAATATAGCATTATTACGAAATGCAATACAAACTTATATTTAGATGTACCTTATTCAAATACCGAAGATGGAACTAAATTATATGTTAATGATAATAATGGAGATAACTCACAAAGATTTCAATTTAATTTAATAGGTACTGAAAAAATTTTGGAAGATGGTACTTATAGAATAGCAATGTTTAGTAATCAAAATATAGGAATGGATATAAATGAATTTTCAAAAGATAATGGTGCAAATGTACTTATATGGGAATGGGCCGATACAAATAATAACCAAAAAAAATTTAATCTTAGATATGATGAAAATGATGGATGTTATACAATAACAAATGTCAATTCTGGGAAACTTCTAGATGTTGAAAATGGTGGTAATACAAACGGAACAAATGTATGGCAATATGAGGAAAATGATTCGGATGCACAAAAATGGAGAATAATGAAGAATAGCAATGGTAGCTTTAGTATTATATCTAAACATTGCGGATTAAATTTGGATATTTCAAATGGAAACATAGCAAATGGAGGAAATGTACAAATATATGAAGGAAATAATTCGCCAGCACAGCAGTTTATGTTTATTAAGTTAGATAATCAAACAGAAAAAACTGTTGATGATGGAATATATGAAGTAACATCTGCAATAGATAATAACAAGGTGTTTGATATGACTGATAATTTAGCTGTTGATGGTACTCAATTGCAATTATGGGATTCAGATGGATTTTTACAACAAAGGTATAAAATAACGTATAATACAACATACTATACAATAACTTCAATGAATTCTAATAAAGTATTAGCTATAAATGATAAAAATCAAGTTATACAAAAAACATCAGATGGAAGTATGAATGAAAAATGGAGAATAAAATCATATGGTGATAATCGATATGCTTTTGCTTCTTTATCAAATGGCTATTGTATAGATGTACCTTCTGGAAATATATATAATGGCGTTAAATTACAAGTATATAAAGGAAACAATTCAGAAACCCAACAATATCATTTAATAAATAGAACACCTATGCAAGGAACACAAACTTTAAAAGATGGTATTTATAAAATAAGTACAAATTTAAATAACAATCAAGTAATGGATGTATTTACAAGTAATGGATTAGAAGTTCAACTATGGAATAATTGGGAAGCTGCCCAACAAAATTTTGAAATAAAATATAATAATGATGGATATTATACTATAAAGTCAAAAATAAATGGTAAAGTTTTAGCAGTTAATAGTTTAGATGTTAGGAATGGAACTTCTATTGTTCAGCAAGATGAGCAGGGAACAGATCAAGAAAAATGGATAATTAAAGATGAAGGAAACAATAATTATAGTATTATTTCAAAATCTAATAATTATTATATAGATGTTCCATTAGAAGATTCTTCTAATGGTGTAAAGTTACAAATGTATGAAAATAATGGAACAAATGCACAAAGATTTAAATTTATAAAAATAGGAACAGAAAGAACTATAGAAGATGGAACATATAGGATTGCTTTATACAATAATGAAAAACTGGGAATAGATATAGATAGTTTTTCTAGAAATAATGGAGCAAATGTTTTAATTTGGGAATGGGCTGAAAATAATATACAAAAAGAATTTGATATAAAGTATATTGAAGAAGATGGGTGTTATATTATAACCAATATAAATTCAGGTAAAGTTATAGATGCAGAAAATGGAGGTACAACAAATTATACTAATGTATGGCAATATGAATATAATGGTTCTGCAGCACAAAAATGGTATATAGAAAAAGAAGAAAATGGAAGTTACTCTATTTATTCTAAAGCTAGTGGATTATGTTTAGATGTAGAAAATGGAAACCTAGTAAATGGTTCAAATGTTAGACTTTATGAAAGTAATCATTCGGCAGCGCAGCAATTTAAATTTATAAAGCAGAATACAAAATCAATTAGATATGTAGAAGATGGACTATATAAAATAGTCACAAAAATTAACCAAGGAGTTGGTTTAGATGTTGCAGAAGGAAGCCAAATAAACGGAGCTAATCTACAAATATGGCAATATACTGGTGTAGGACAAGAAAAATTCTTTATGTATTATACAGATGGATATTATTATATTACAGCAGCACATTCTAATAAAGTATTAGATGTAACAAATGATAATAATATAGTACAAAATGAAAAAATAGCATCTGATGATACACAAAGATGGAGTGTTATTCCAGATGGCAATGGTGCATATAATATTGTATGTAAGGCTAATGGACTATTCATGGATATAGAAAATGGAAGTACTAACAACGGAACAAATGTTAGAGCTTATCAAGGAAATGGAACACAAGCACAATTATTTATTTTTGGAAATTGTGGAATAAATATAGATACAAATAAGTATCCAGGAATACAAGAAAGAGTAAATGAGTTAGTAGTAAATCATCCTAATTGGCAATTTGAAGTTTTGTATACAGGAATCGATTTTTATATAGCTGTACAAGGAGAATATGAGCACTATTCAGTGGATAGTAGTGGTAAAAGACAGTATGCAAATTTAGTAGATACAAATGTATATAAAGGTGATTGGATTGCTCCAAACCCAGTAGTAACAGGAAATTGGGCACAGGCTTCGTACAATGGAATAGCATATTTTATGGATCCTAGAAACTTTTTAAATGATGTAGATGCTTTCCAATTTGTAGATTTAGCAGATTATTATAATAGTGGTGCTACACTAGATTCAATACAATATCAAGTAAATGGAACATTTTTAAATAATTTTGCAGAAGCTGTTAGAATATCATGTGAACATCAAAATGTTAATCCTTATTATATAATTGCAAGATTATTCCAAGAACAAGGAAGAAAAGGATCTGCAACAATATATATGGATGGTGGAGATGGTAAACAATATTTCAATCCATTTAATATAGGGGCAGTAAATGGAAATGATGTTGCTACAGCGTTAGCGAAAGCTAAAGAACAAGGCTGGGATAGTATGCAAAAAGGTATAGAAGGTGGAATTGCTTTTGTAAAACAGAATTATTTAGATGCTAAGCAGAATACATTGTATTTAAACAAATTTGATGTAAATCCAAATAGTCCAGGCGGTTTTTATACTCATCAATATATGCAAAATTTATCAGCAGCATATAGTGAAGCACGTACTTTTAGAGGTGCATATGTAGATACAGGAACTTTAGATAATACAATTAAATTTATTATTCCAGTGTATGAAAATATGCCACAAACACCAGCAGAAAGACCAACTGGAAGTGGAACTTCTACAGATCCAAATTTCCCTACAATTTCAGATCAAGGTCCAAAAAATGTTCAAGTATATGATATTCAGACAACATTAAAAGTTAGAAGTGGCCCAGGTCAAGAATATGGCGAATTAGAAAGATTACAAAATGGAACTATACTTCTTTCAATAGAAAGATATGATAATGGATGGCAGAAGGTAATTACTCCTTCTGGAACGGTAGGCTACTGTTCAGGAGATTATTTACAATTTATAAATGATATTACAAACTGTAATGAAAGAGTAGCGATATCAACTACAGGAAGTGTTAATATTAGAATTGGCCCAGGTCAAAGCTATACTAGCCTAGGGACATTTAGAGATGGAACCACAGGAACAAGAATATTAAAAGACACTTATTCTGCAGACGGATATACGTGGGATTTAGTAATTCTTGATGATGGAACTAAAGGATTTGTAGCTTCAAAATATTTAAGAATAATTTAGAAAGGAGAATGGTAAATTAATTTTATAATTAATTTACCATTTTCTAATAATAAAAATTTTTATTTTGAAAGGAGTAAAGATGAGAGTTAAAATAACTATATTTATTACTATAGTAATATGTATAATATCTTTTGCGAGTTTATCATTTGCAGAAACACCTAGACTTGTAGATATACCTGTACCACCTAATAGTGCAGGCTATGCAGATTTTACAGAAGAAGAGGCAGAAGAGCGAGAAAAAGAATATGAAGAAAGTAAAAATAATGCAGTAACAGCAGATTACTATGTAGGAAAATCTAGTGATAACTATTTAAAATCTTTAAGTATAGAAGGATATAATTTATATCCTGAATTTAACAAACAAAATGACACATATACAATATATGTAAAAGATGATAATATTAATACCTTTAATGTTACTGCTGAAGCAGATAATGAAAATGCAAAAATTGAAGGAACAGGAAATATAAGTGTTTCTCAAGAAGAAAGAATAATTAATATAAAAGTTACTGCAGAAAATGGAAATTTAAAAGTTTATACGATAAATGTAGAAACTAAAACTGAAAGCAATATAAATTGGAAAATTATAGCTTGTTTGTTAATTGTTTTGCTTATAGGGGGAATATTTTTATTAAAAAATAAATTAAAATAACAACTTGATAATAGAAAGTAATATAATATTTTACTTTCTATTTTATTGTAAAAAAGTAGAATTAATGTTAATATAAAAAAAGAGATTATAAATTTAAAGGAGTAATATGATGAAGAAATGTTATTTAACTGTTATTTTAATAATTCTTATTACAATATTATTTTTTCGGTAGAATTGTTTATGCAGATAATGATATTAATGAAAATAAATTGTTAAATCTAGTTTTAACTAATAATATAAATAATAGTTCTTTAGAAACAAATATACAAAATGATAATCAAATTATAACAAACAAAAATAAAGAGAAAGTATTAAAAGAAGGAACATATAGAATTGCAATGGCTACTAATCCAAGCATAGGATTAGACATAAATTTAGCATCTAAAGATAATAATGCAAATGTACTAATATGGGAATGGTATAAAGGAGATAATTTGCAGAAACAATTCGAATTAAAATATGATGATGGATATTATATTATAATAAATAAAAATTCAAACAAAGTACTGGAAGCACAAAATTCTGGAATTGTAAATGGAACGAATGTACGTCAAAATGAATATAAAGATATAGACGCGCAAAAATGGATAATAATAGAAAATAGCAATGGTAGTTATAGTATTGTTTCAAAATTAAGTGGATTATATCTTGATGTACACAATGGAAATATTGCAAATGGAGAAAATGTACAATTGTATGAAAATAATGGAACTGCAGCTCAACAATTTAAGTTTATAGAAATTATTGAACCAGAAAAAACAATTGAAGAAGGAACATATAGAATTGCAATGTTTTCTAATTCTAATATTGGGATCGACATTGATTCTGCACTAAAAAGTAATGGAGCAAATGTTTTAATTTGGGAGTGGGCAGAAAGCAATTTACAGAAAAAATTTAACCTTAAGTATGATGAAACAGATGGATATTACACAATAACAAATGTTAATTCAGGTAAATTATTAGATGTAGAAAATGGTGGAACAACGAACGGAACAAATGTATGGCAATATGAAGAAAATAACACAGATGCACAAAAATGGCAGATAATAAAAAACGATAATGGAAGCTATAGTATTCTTTCAAAACTAAGTGATTTATACTTAGATGTAGATAATGGAGAAATAAAAAATGGATCAAATATTCAATTATATGAAGGAAATAAAAGTACCGCACAGCAATTTACTTTTATAAAATTAGATGACCAAATAGAAAAAACTGTAGATAGTGGTATCTATGAAGTAGCTTCTCTAATAGATAAAAATAAACTTTTTGATGTAACAGATGGATTAATGGATGAAAATGTTCCAATACAATTATGGGATTTAAACGGATTTCTTCAACAAAGATTTAAAATAACATATAATGGCACTTATTATACTATAACTTCGCTATATTCTAATAAAGTTTTAGCTATAAATGACAATAATGAATTAATACAAAAAAGTGAAGATGGGGATATAAAAGAAAAATGGAAAATAAAGCTGTTTGGCAATGATCAATATAGTCTTGTTTCATTAGCCAATAATTACTGTATTAATATTCCATTTTCAAATGCGATTAATGGCGTAAAGTTAAACATATCTAAAGAAGACTATTCAACAGCTCAAAGATTTTATTTAATAGATAGAAATCCTATGCAAGGTGTACAAACCATAGAAGACAGTAGTTATAAAATAATCTCTCCTATTGATAATAAAAAGGCAGTTGATATAACAGATGGCTCAAGTATGGATGGAACCAAAATTCAAATTTGGGATAATGATATATATAATCAAAAGAAGTTTGAAATTTTGTATGTTGGTGAAGGATACTATAAAATAAAATCAAAATTATCTAATAAAGTATTAACAGTAGAAAGTACAGTACCTAATTTACATAGCAATATTACACAAGAAGAAGACAAAAATTTAGATACTCAAAAATGGATTATAAAAGATATAGGAAACGGCTTATATAATATAATTTCAAAATGTGAAAATCTTTATTTAACAGTTGAAGATTTTCCACAAAATGGAGAAAAGTTACAATTGCAAAGATTGAAAAATTACGCTACTCAATCACAATCTTTTATTTTATTAAATGAACAACCAAAAAGTAATATAAGTATAATAGAAGATGGAGTGTACCAAATAAAGTCTAAAAGTGGTCTAGCGCTAGATGTAAATGGTGCGAGTTGTGATAATGGAGCAAATATACAAATTTGGACAAGTGATAAATTGCCACAAAAGAAATTTCGTATAACTAGAATAAAAGATACAAATTATTATAAAATTGTTGCTATTCACTCTGCTAAAGCATTAGATGTACAAAATGGTGAAATAAACATTGGTACAAATGTACAACAATATGAACAAAATGGTACAGATAATCAATACTGGTATTTTAAGGATTGTGGAAATGGATATTATAATATTATTTCAAAAGCCAATGGATTAAGTTTAGATGTCCAAAATGGAGCAATAAATACCGATGGAGCAAATATACAATTATATTATTTAAATAATTCTGATGCACAACAATTTAGTTTAGAACATACTAATATTGTTGAATATGGTATTTACGAAATAGAATCAAAATTAAATTCAAATATGGTTATAGATGTATCAGGAGGCTCAACTGATGATGGAACTAATGTACAGTTATGGTCAGCTAATAATGTCAGCCAACAAAGATTTGCATTAGAACCTCAATCTGATGATGTTTATGTAATAAGAGCAACACATTCTAATAAAGTGCTAACAGTAGATGTAAATAACAATAACGTGTATCAAGCAACGTGTAGTTGGTCAGATAACCAAAAATGGAAAATTCAAGAAGTAGGTTATGGATATTATAAATTGATGTCATTATACAACTCATGTGTATTAGATGTATATAATGGTTATGCAGCAGATGGACAAAACATACAAGTATATGAAGATAATGCTACAAATGCACAACAATTTAGGTTTGTTACAGGAGTTAGAAAATTTTATGAAGAAGGAACATATGGAACATCAGGCAAGAGGCAATCAGGGCAAGGTGGATATGATTTAACATATTATAAAATAGGTAAAGGAAGTAAGCACTTATTTACAACATTTTCAATTCATGGATTTGAAGATTCATATTGGAAAGATGGATCAGAATTAACTTATATGGCAAATCAATTTAAAGATTATTTATACAATAATCTTTCAGAAGATTTAATTAATGAATGGACAATTTATATTTTTCCAAATTTAAACCCTGATGGACAATATGATGGTTGGACTAATAATGGACCAGGACGTACAACAGTATATAGTTATGCACCAAATAACAAAGGAATAGATATGAACAGAGGATGCAGTATAGGTTTTTCAAGAAAAACATCTGATAGAGAATATAATGGAACAGAGCCTTTCCAAGCCCCAGAAGCAGCACAACTAAGAGATTTTATTTTAGGTCACCAAGGTTCAAGTAATGTTTTAATTGATGTTCACGGCTGGTTAAATGAAACAATAGGAGATGATGATATTGGCTCATATTATAGGAGCGAATTCGGAATTTCTAAGCATATCGGAACATATGGAAATGGATATTTAGTAAATTGGGCAAAAAGTATAGCAAATACTCGTTCAATGCTATTAGAACTTCCAAATGTAACAAGTCATGAGCAAGTAGTTAATTGGGATTATGCAGGTAAATTTAATAGAGCAACAATGAGATTATTAAATGATTTTTAGAAGGGAATTAATTTATGAAGAAAAAAAATTTTTTATCTATTATATTAGTAGTACTTATTGTAATAGCTGTAATTATAGGATTTAGTATTAGAAATACTGACAATAATCAAAATGTTTTGCTAAACAATACACAAAGCAATATGGTAAATGATGATTTTGTTAATAGAATGGTATCTACAGATGCTAATGAGATAAATGCAATAAAAAATGAAATAAATGCAACAGGACAAACAGATATATATCAAATTGAAGAGGAATATGACGGAAGACGAATAATTCAAGTGAAACCAGATGTTCAATACCAAGTTGCTTTAGCAGGAATAATAAAAAACAGTATTCCTGCCGAAGCTGAAATTAATACATTATTAGAGCAAGCACCAACCAGCAGTGGTATGTGGATTTCTGAAAGTTCAAGAGAAAAATTTATGAAGTTATTAAGCAGTAACAATATAGCAGAATTTGAGATAACTAATGAAGGATATTTAAAATGTAATAAACAAAGTAATTTAACTGAACAAGAAGAAAAATTAAAAAGCATGGCAGAATCAGATAAATTATATGTAATAGATATGTCTGGAAAAACGTATCAAAGAGATTATATAAGTGGAGATGTTATAGAATATCCTTTTGAAGAGATGGATCCATACCAAGTAATAGAGCCATATGAAGTAGAGGACTCAATAATACTAGGTATTACATCCAACAAAGAGAATAAATTAAAGAACGAAGAAATATTAAATACGATTGTGGAATTTAAATAAATAATTTTAGTCACTATAAGAGGAGAGAAAATGAGACACGGAAAAGAGAAAGTAAAAGGTAAGTTAATAGTAAACAAGATTTTAAAAGAGCCAATAATATATTTACTAGTATTAATAGCTATTATACAAGGAATTGTATACTCCAATATGCCCACATATGGCGAAACGGGTGATTCTAATGGATATTTACATGTGTATGATTCAAAGAGTATTCTAAAAGGATATATAAATGAAAGTCGACCACCGGTTTATCCTTACTTAATAAGAGTAATTAGAAAGGTTGAAGGAGAAGAAAACCTAGAGGTTAATATCGCAAAAGTGCAGAAATTTATATTCTTTATCAGTATTATATTATTTTATTGTATACTGAAAATGTTAATAAAAAATAAACTAATAATAAGTATACTAACTTTAATATTTGGAATTACCCCATCAATTCTAATTTGGAATGTATACATTGTTACAGAAGCACTGACATGCTTGGAAATATTAATATTGACATATATTACAGTAAAATATTTAAAGAAACCTTCAAGAATTTTGTCAAGCTTAATGGGAATTGTTATATTATTAATGATATTAACAAAACCAGCTTTAATATATTTTTTACCTATATATATATTATTTATTGTTTTAAGATATATTTTAGAAAAAAAAGAAAGAAAAACATTGTTATTTGGAATAGGTTCTTTAGTAATATGTTGTTTGGTTTTAGTAATATATTGTTGTCAAATTAAAAATTTATATGGGGTCTTTGGATTAACTAATATATCAGGTATTAATAATGTATTATCTGTATTAGATAGCGGAGCTTATGAGGAAATACAAAATAATCCAATTACTGAAACAATCATGCAATATGTAGATGAACCAATATCTGACAATAAAACATACGAAATCAATGGAGAATTGGAGAAAAAGTATTCAAAGGAAGAGTTAAATGAATATACAAATTTAGCTATGAAAACCAAAAGATATGAAGAATATATGTTTAATAAAATCATATCTTTAGGAAGCGAGAATATTGGTACAGCTCATCCTATGGGAGAACCAGAAAATGAAAATGCAATTAACAATTTAAGTAGTATTAGTAGATTATTAATTCCTATTACATTTGGATTTATATATATTATTATATTAATTAGTATTGTTTATTTGATTTGGTATTTAATAAAATACAAGAAAATTAATTGGATTTGTGCATTTTTTACATCTACTATATTCGCGAATTTATTTACATTTTTTGTAGGTGCACCTTTTGAACCGCAAAGATTATTTTTCCCATCTATGTGTTTGGTATTACTATATATTGGAACTATCATAGGAAAGATAAAATTAAAAGAGGAGAACTTATTAGATGAAAAAGCTATTTAACAAACTATTTATAGAAAAAACAAATGATGTAAAAATACAATTTCTTAGGTATTTATTTGTAGGAGGAATTGCAGCAGTAGTTAATATAGGATCCCTATACATTTTAACAGATGTATTTAATTTATACTATTTAATATCAAATATATTTGGATTTATACTAGGATTAATTACCAACTATTTATTAAGTAAAGTATTAGTATTTGCAAAAGAAAAGAAATTTAACATGATTATAGAGTTTACAATATATGCTATAATTGGAGTAATTGGTTTAGGGTTAGATACATTTTTCTTATGGCTATTTACTTCATTTGGGTTATATTATTTATTAAGTAAAATTATATCTACTGCATTAGTATTTATATGGAATTTCGGAGCAAGAAAAGTTCTATATGTTATAGCAGGAAAAATAAGTAAGAGTGGAGAATAATAAAATGAAAGAAAAAATAATAATTATTGGAGCAGGACCAGCAGGTCTAACAATGGCATATCAAATATTAAAAAAAGAAAAAGATAATTATGATGTAGTTGTTTTAGAGGAAACTTCAGAAATAGGAGGAATATCTAAAACAGTAAAATATAATGGAAATCGTATGGATATTGGTGGGCATAGATTTTTCTCTAAAGATGAAAGAGTTATGAATTTTTGGAAAGAATTAATGCCAATACAAGGAAAAGATTCTATAGATGATAAATTATTAAATAGAAAGAAACAATTAGCAGAAGGTGGACCAGATCCAGAAAAAGAGGATAATGTAATGCTTCTAAGACATAGAGTATCTAGAATATATTATCTAAAGAAATTTTTTGATTATCCTATTAGCATGAAAGCAGAAACTTTTAAAAATATGGGCCTTGGGAGAACAGTTAAAGCAGGTTTTAGTTATTTAAAGACTATATTTGTTAAAAGAGAGGAAAAATCACTAGAAGATTTCTATATTAATAGATTTGGAAAAGTACTATATAGCATGTTTTTTGAAAAATACACAGAAAAACTATGGGGAAGACATCCAAGTGAAATTTCTGCAGATTGGGGAGCACAAAGAGTAAAAGGTATTTCTATTTCTGCTGTAATTAAGGACATGTTTCATAAATTATTTGGTAGTAAGAACAAAGAAAATACAGAAACATCTTTGATAGAAGAATTTTGGTATCCTAAATATGGACCAGGACAATTGTGGGAAACTTTGGCTACAAAAGTAGAAGAACTTGGTGGAACAATAAAAAAAGGATATAAAGTTAAGCATATTAATTTTAAAGGTGGAAAAATAGTTTCTGTAGATTGTGATGTAAATGGAAATACGGAAAAAGTAGAAGGAGATATATTTGCATCTAGTATGCCAATGAATGATCTAGTAGCAGGATTTGAAGGAATAGACGTACCTCAAAATATAAGAGATATAGCTAAAGGATTACCTTTCAGGGATTTCATTACTGTAGGTTTATTAATTGATAAATTAAATCTAGAAAATAAAACAGACATAAAAACTTTAGGGAATATCGTTCCAGATTGTTGGATTTATGTTCAAGAGCCAGATGTTAAAATGTGTAGAATACAAATTTTTAATAACTGGTCACCTTATCTAGTAAAAGATGTAAAAGATAAAGTTTGGATTGGGCTAGAATATACTTGCTCAGAGGGTGACAAATATTGGAATATGACTGATAAAGAATTTATAGATTTTGCAATAGACGAATTAGTCTCTATGAATATAATAAGTAAAGATCAAGTAGAAGATGCACACCGTGAAAGAATTAAGAAAGCTTATCCAGCATATTTTGATACATATAAAAATATAGATAAGTTAATAGAATTTATTAATAAAATAGATAATTTATATTGTATTGGTAGAAATGGTCAACATAGATATAATAATATGGATCATTCAATGGTTACTGGAATGGAAGCTGCAAACAATATTATTACTGGAAAAGCAAGTAAAGAAAATATATGGAATGTAAATACGGATAAAGAATATCATGAAGTAAAGAAAGAACAATAAATTACATAAAATAATTTATAATTGAACAGAGCTACTAAAAAGATAAATAATACTTCATACTGTTATTATTTATCTTTTGTTTATATTGGAGGAAATATGAAGAAAATAAAAGAAGCAATAAAAAACAACAAATATAATATTTTAATATTTGTTGGAATGTTAATTTTTACTGGAGCTATAAGTATAAATTTTATAAAACCACATTTAGCATTAGATACATATTGTGTATATTCTTATAGTAGCCAAGAGTTAATTTCTCACTTCTTAGTTTCAAATAGGATATTTAGTGCATTAATAAGATGGATATTTGAAGCAATACATATGCCATTTAATTTCGGGTTAGAGTTACTAACACTAATAGGCATAAGTAGTATGGCAATTGCATGGTTTATATTATATAAATTTGTAGCTAATCTAAAGAATAAAGATACAAGTATTCCTAAAGATGTACTAATTATGGCAATTTCATTCTTAGTAATATTTAATTTTTGCACAATCGAGGGAAGTGTCTTTTGGGAATCTGGAATAATGTGTTTAGGAATTTTAGTAACAATAATTGCAAGTTGCATTTTTAATAAAAATACAAAATTAAGTAGTTTAAAATCATTTATTGTATTATTACTTGCAAGTCTTTGTTACCAAGGAGCAATAACGATATATATTCCATTAACTTTAGTACTAGTAGCTTATAAAAAAAGAGATCATATAAAAAATATATGTATCCAAACCGTAAAAGCAGGAGTAATATATATAATTGTAATGCTTATAAACCTTATTGGAACTAAAATATTTAGTAACATATTTAACAATGAAGTTAGAAAAATGACTATATTATCTTTATCCGAGTTATTAAATTCTTTTGTAAAACTTATTTCTACTATGGTAGTAAATACATTTGGCATAGGAACTAAGTACTGGTATATTTTGGTGGTTTTAGTATTAACAATTATGCTTTTAGTATATGTAATAAAAAATAAAAAATCTAAATTTTATATAGTAGAATATTTTGTAATATTATTAGCTTGTATTATAATTCCGATATTACCAATGTTAGTTACACCAATAGAGAGCCAATATATAGAAACAAGGATGGCAATGTCATTTGGAAGTAGTGTAGGAATATTATTGCTATTTTTAATGTTAGTGCTAGAAATTCAAAAGGAGAAAATATACAAATATTTTATAAGTGCAATAACTGTAGTGATGCTAATATTAACTTGTGTATACTATATTTTAGCTTCATCAGAATTACTATCAACAAATTACTTAGATAGGAACCTTGCTAAAATGATAACAGAAGAAATTAATGATTATCAGGAAGAAACAGGAATTACTATAGAAAATATTGGCTTATGTAAAGATAAAAATATAAGGACTACATATGATGGCATACATTGGTTAGGCGTACTTACAACGAGAAGTATGGTAACTGATTGGGCAGTGCTAGAAACAATAGAACTATATAGTGGAAAAAAATATAATAAAATCGAAGTACCAAATAATTATAAAGAAGATTTTGGGCAAAAGGACTGGAATTTCTACAATGATGAACAATTAGTTTTCGAAGGAAATAATTTGTTTATTTGCATATACTAAATATATAAATAGCGAAAGAAAAAACACTTATAATTCAAAATTATAAGTGTATTTTTTCTTAGTAAAATGTGAGCTAAATCTTGTAAAAATATCTGCATAATGGTAATATAAAATTGAAATAAAAATATCGGAGGTACTAAACATGGAAAATATTAAAATTTTTGCTTGTAGTAAATATGCAGAGCCATTTACGAAAGAAATTTGTGATTATTTAAAACTGCCTATGGGAAAAATAAATACAATGAAGTTTAAAAATGATAATAACTTTGTACAAATATTAGAGACTGTAAGAGAACACGATGTGTATTTAGTACAAAGCAATGTACCACCAGTAAATGAGAGAATAATGGAATTATTAATAACAATAGATGCAGTAAAAAGAGCATCTGCTGGTAAAATAAATGTTGTTTTACCTTATTATATATATTCACGTTCTGACAAAAAAGACCAACCAAGAGTACCAATAACAGCAAAATTAATTGCTGAGTTATTAGAAGCAGCTGGAGCAACTAGAGTAATTACATGCGACTTACATAACCCAGCAATACAAGCATATTTTAATAATATAAATTGTGATAGACTTTCTGCAGAAGGAGTTTTAGAGGATTATTTTATGAGTAAGAAATTAGACAATATGGTTATTGTTGCAACAGATGCAGGAAGTTCAAAAAAAGCATATAAATATTCAGAATTTTTTAATTGTCCAATTGCAATGCTGGACAAAAGAAGAGATGGAAATAATGATAAAGCAATAGGAACTACAATTATAGGTGATGTAAAAGGCAAAAATGCAATTATATTTGATGACGAAATAGATACAGCAGGTTCAATGATGGAAACAGTAAGAGTACTAAAGGAATTTGGCGCAGAAGCTATATATGCTGGATGTACACATGGAGTACTTTCTGGACCAGCAATAGAAAGAATTCAAAATTCGCCAATAAAAGAATTAGTTATAACTAATACAATTCCATTATCAGAAGAAAAACAAATACCACAAATAAAAGTTGTTTCTATAGCACCACTATTTGCAGAAACAATTAAACGTTTAAATGAGAAAAAACCATTAGGCGAATTACTAAGAAAGAGGTAGAGAGTATACTATGAAAAAAGTTTCAGTTATAGTGCCAATGTATTATGAGGAAGAAGTAGCAGAAGAATGTTATAAGAGACTAAAGAAAGTGTTAGAAAATATTAATAATTACGAATATGAAATAATATTTATAAATGATGGTAGTAAAGATAAAACATTAAATATTTTAATAGATATAGCTAATAAAGATAAGAATGTAAAAATAATTTCTTTTTCTAGAAATTTTGGACATCAATGTGCAGTAACTGCTGGACTTCAATATGTTACAGGAGATGCCATAGTGATAATTGATGCGGATTTACAAGATCCACCAGAACTTATACCAGAGATGTTAAAACTTTGGGAAGATGGAAACGATGTAATATATGGAAAGAGAAAATCTAGAGAAGGAGAATCTAAATTTAAATTATTAACTGCTTCAATGTTTTACAGAACATTGAATGCATTATCAGATGTAGATATACCAAAAGATACAGGTGATTTTAGACTAGTTGATAGAAAAGTTGTAGATGTTATAAATTCTTTACCAGAACATAATAAATTCTTAAGAGGGCTATTTAGTTGGGTAGGATTTAAACAAACACCTTTCGAATACGAAAGAAAAGAAAGATATGCTGGTAAAACAAAATACCCATTAAAGAAAATGCTAAAGCTTGCAAAAGATGGAATATTTAGTTTTTCCACAAAACCTCTAAAAATAGTAGGAACAATGGGAATTATTTCTATAGCTATATCTATTGTAATTTTAATATATGCAATTCTGTCATATATATTCGATTGGAATAATCTAGCAGCAGGGTGGACATCTTTAATGGTAACAATGACTTTTTTAAGTGGAATGATACTTATATCTTTATGGATGATAGGAGAGTATATAGGAAGAATTTATGATGAAACAAAGAGAAGACCACAATATATAATAGAAAGGACGTTTAACATTGGAGAAGGCAATAAAGAAGAAAAATAGAGATTCTAATATAGAATTATTAAGAATAATAGCAATGTGTTTAATTATATTTCATCATATGGCACTAAATACTGGTATAGTTGAAGGCTATACAGTAAATGGAAATATGGTTTTTGGAATAATAGGTGGCATTGGTGGAAAAATAGGAGTTGTTATATTTTTAATTATTACGGGATATTTTAGTATAAATAAAAATTTTAGTTTTAAAAAAGTGTTTATTTTATGGTTGCAAATTTTTTGTTATTCTGTGGGATTTATGCTAGTATTCAGACTTACAGGAATAGAAAAATGGAGTAAAGTTGATACACTAAAAACATTTTTTCCATTAGCATATAATCAATATTGGTTTATAACAGTATATTTATATTTGCTTTTACTAATACCATTTATAAATAAATTTTTGAATGGTTTAAGTAGAGAAAATTATAATAAACTATTAATTGTTTTAACAATTATATTTGTAGTAATTCCAACTATATTTTATTCAAATGGATTAATTGGAAGTACACAAACTCCAATGGGAATATTACTATTTATATATGTATATATTATTGGTGCATATATTAGACTATATGGAATAAAGTTTTTTGAAAACAGGAAATTAAGAAATATAATTTTAATTTGTCTGGGATATATAATAGTTTTTGCAATTGTTTTAATTGGAAAAAAATTAGAACAAAAAAATATATTTTGGTCAAATCTTTTTGCATATTATAGGGAGATGAATTCAATATTCATTTTAGTACCTTCAATTGCTTTATTTTATGTATTCAAAGAATGGAAATTAAAATATAATAGGTTCATAAATTATTTTGCTAGTATAAGTTTTGCTGTTTATTTATTCCATGAAAGCAATTTTATGAGATATAGATTATGGCATAATATATTTGGAATGGAATTCATAAACACCATACCAGGAGGAGTATTTTCAACATTGATAATTGCTATAATTAGTTTTTATATAGTTACTGCAATAATAGAATTCTTAAGAAAAAATATAATAGAGAAAAATATACTTAAATTAAAACCATTAAATCGTTTGTTTAATAAAATAGATAATTACATGGTTTTAAAGTAATTAGGGGGGATTGCAATGTGTAATGTATCAGTTATTACAATTTTTAAAAGGAGATACAAAAAGGTTAAAGAATGTTTAAATAGCTTAATAAACCAAACTTTGCCTAATATTGAAATTATCTGTATTTATAAAGAAGAAAATACAGATATAGACCAATTTGTAAAAGAAACTCAAGAGAAATATAAAAATATAAAAATAATATATAAAACAAAAGCTCAAGATGTAACAGCTAAAAATAAAGCATTAGAAGAGGCTCAAGGAAAATATGTATTAGTCATGAACGGAGATATGTGCTTAGAGAAAACAGCTTTAGAGAAGTTATTTAATGCACAAGAAAAAAATGGTACTGACATTGCAATTTGTGGTTTTAATATAATAGACATAAATACCAACCAATTAATTCATGAAGGTCTTAATAATAAATTTAAAGAAGTGGAAGAATTAAATGGAAATAATCAAAATTTTGCATATTTAAATTTAGATGGTGGAAATAAGTTAATAAATAAAGATCTTGTAAAAGATATTAAATTCCAAAATTATGATGAATGTCAAGATGAAATATTTATATTAAGTTGTTATGCTAAGACTAGTAAGATTTCATTTGTTAATGAACAGTTATATTATAAATATGAAGATAATTCCAATAAAAATTTAAAAAATCAAATTCAAATTAAAGACTTAAAAGATGGTCTTGTAGAGGTTAAAAAACTGTATAAAGATGCTGGTAAATATGAAAAAATGAAAAATATGTTAACATTTATAGCTTTTACAAGAATAGGAATGAGGGCTTTAATAGAACTAACTGTTAATAAAAATGGAGATTTAAAAGATAATATTAGAGATATAATGAATTATCTAGATATAAACTTTTTTGAATGGAGAAAAAATCCATTTTTAAAATTAAAAAATGTGCCTAGAAAAAAATATTGGATTGCATATACTATGTATAAATATGGTTTCCAACAAATTTTTATAAAAATATATAGTAAGCCAATAGAAAAGGGAAATAAGTTGTTAATAATGTAATAGAGATTTGGAACTGTCCTCGGGATTTGGGGACGTTCTTTTTTTCCCTATTTAGTAAATTATATTAAGTTGCCTAAGAATAAGGTAGTAGTCCTATAGGAATTAACCTTCCTATGGGGCTTTTTGCATTAGCATATTTATAGTAAACACAACTAAAAAACTTGTATTTTTAGCGTATAAATGATATTATTCTTATTGTATAAATTGCTATAAAGATTAAAAAATTAAATAGGAGATTAGTATGGACGAAGAAAATTTAATTAATCCAGAATTAATAAATGAGGAAGAAAATAGATTAGAAAATTCATTAAGACCTAAAACGCTTTCAGAATATATAGGACAAACAAAAGTAAAAGAAAATATGAAAGTGTATATTGAGGCTGCAAAAAAAAGAGGAGAACCATTAGACCATGTACTTTTATATGGACCTCCAGGACTTGGTAAGACAACACTATCAAATATAATTTCAAATGAAATGAATTCAAATATAAAAATAACATCAGGACCAGCGATAGAAAAGCCAGGTGATTTAGCAGCATTACTTACAAATTTATCAGAATTTGATGTTTTATTTATAGATGAGATTCATAGATTAAACAAGAGTGTAGAGGAAATTTTGTATCCAGCTTTAGAAGATTATACATTAGATATAATTATCGGGAAAGGACCAAGTGCTAGGTCAATAAGATTGGACTTGCCAAAATTCACATTAATAGGTGCGACAACTAAAGCCGGTTCATTAACTACACCATTAAGAGATAGATTTGGAATTGTAGAAAGACTAGAATTATATGAGCCAGAAGATTTACAAAAAATTGTAAAAAGGTCTGCAGGAATTTTGAATGTAGAAATAGATGACACAGCAAGTATGGAAATTGCAAAAAGATCAAGAGGTACGCCAAGAATTGCAAATAGAATACTAAAAAGAGTAAGGGACTATGCAGCAGTTTTAGGAGATGGAAAAGTAGATTTGAATATGGCTAAAATTGCATTAAATAAATTAGAAATAGATGATTTGGGGCTTGACCAGACAGATAGAAACATATTATTAACAATAATACAAAAATATGCAGGTGGGCCAGTGGGTATAGAAACCTTAGCTGCTACAACAGGTGAAGAAATAGAGACTATTGAAGACGTCTATGAACCATTTTTAATGCAAATAGGCTTTATAGCACGTACGCCAAGGGGAAGAATTGCACTTCCTGCAGCATATGAACATTTAAATTTAGAATATAAAAAATAACTGTTTAGATTGGAGATAAAGTGAAAGAGAAAACAAAAGCAAAATTAATAGATATTTCCTTTTTTGTAATAATGATGTTGTTATTTGCATCTACAGTACTTATAAGGAACTTAGCTAATTTAGATGAAATATGGAATTTTAATTTTGCAAGGAATATTGCAAATGGTTTGATTCCATACAATGATTTTAATATGTTACAAACACCGTTATTATCATTTATACTTCGGAGGAATTTTTAAATTATTTGGACAAGAACTATTTGTTATGAGAATGGCATCCACAGTTTTAGGCACAGGAATAATTTTTGTTTCATTTAAAATATTGAAAGAATTAAAATTAAATATTAAATGGTCAGTACTTTCATCAGCACTATTATTTTTATTTATAAAAGATGATTTTTATATCGATTATAATTATGCGATTTTATTTATAACATTATTATTAATTTATATAGAACTAAAATATAAGAATTATAGCATAAGATATAACTTCTTAATAGGATTACTTGCAGGAATAACGATATTATTAAAGCAAAGTACTGGTATGGTTATATCAGGAGTAACGATTTTATATTTACTATTAGAGAAAAGAGATAAGCAGACTATAAAAGCAATAGTGTATAGAGTCTGTGGTGTTTTAATTCCTTGTTTAATTCTGCTTATATATTTACTAGCAACAAATTCCATGTCAAGTTTTATAGATTATTGTATATTAGGAATAGGAACATTTGAAAATAGTATATCATATCTAAAATTACTACAAGGTGGAGATTATAATGCTTTTTTAAGTATGATAACCCCAATTACTTTAGTAATATTATTTGTGTTAAATATAGCTAATATAAAGCAAAAGAAAATCAAGGCAAATGTAAATTATCTAATACTATTTGTATTTGCATTAGCACAATTTACTGTAGTATATCCAATAGCAGATGCAATACATTTTAAAATAGCTGCATTTCCTACGATTTTAATTGTTTTATATTACATATGTAAAAAAATTCAAGAAATAAAGAATATTAAAGTATCTATATTTATAGAGCATTTTATGAACATAATAACAATATCATTTGTAGGAATATTAATCTTGCAAGCAATTAATGATATTTATTTATATACACAAATGGATAAATCAGTATTAAATCATTTTTCAAATATACCAATTTCTTCTACATTGCAAGCTAGGATTATAGAAGTAGATGCATATATTAAAGATGAAGAAAGAGATGTGTATATATTAGATTCAGAAGCCGCAGTATATATGATACCACTAGATAAATATAATAAAGATTTTGATATGTTTTTAAAAGGAAATTTAGGTTCAGCAAGTGAAGAAGGACAAATAGAAAAAATAAAAAATATGGAAAATGCAGTAATACTAATAAAAAATGATAAAATGGCATTAAACTGGCAAACCCCAACAAAAGTAATAGAATATATAAAAAATAATCTAGAAAAGATAGGAACAGTAAGCTTTTTTGATGTTTATATAACAAAATAGGGAATTGGGGGACGTTCCTAAAATCCCTATACATACTAAAGATAGGATGTGATTAAAAATGGAAAGCGATAGAAAAAAATTAAGAGAAAGAATACTTAGTTTAGGTGGTCATGAAGTGCATATAACTCAACCAAATGTAGATGTGGACAAATGGTTAAGTAGAGGCGAAGCAAGTGATGGAAAAGATTCGATAGTAGAAAATGGTAGAGCAGGTTTTTGTGAAGAAGAATCGTTAGATTATTATTTAAAACACAAAGATGAAGGTGTAAAATTATGCAGAGGATTTGCATTAAATAAAAACCATGGTATGTGGGTTTATCATGCTTGGTGCAAAGACAAAGATGGAGTGATTCATGAATGTACATCTGTAAAACGAGATTTATACTATGGTATAGAATTAGATGAAAAAGAATCAGAAAAATATAGAAGAAGTGTTGATTTTGCATATGATGCAGAATGTGCTAGAAAAGAAAAGCAAATAAGTGCGAATGATGTAGGAAGATGTGGATATAAAGGATTTGAGCAATATGGACCACAGAGTGAATTAGCACAATTTTTTAAAAGAGTAGTTGAACAATGTTCAAAAGGAGAGGATACAAGAGATGATAAATCAAGCGATAATGCCAAAAGCCTATAAAGAAGTTTATGAAATTGTAAAACATCTTTCAGAAGAAGATTTTAATAAAATTCCAAAAGAAATCATTAAAACATTACATAGCAATATGGACAAAGATTATGAGTTTTATATTAATTTTGAAGATCTTCAAAATCAAGAAACACTGAATGAAACAAAGTTATTACTTGCAATAATTTTTAGAGATTATTTGGCTACAGAAAAACAAAAAGAAAAGATTATGGCAAAAGAAAGATATGATGAACAAGTTTACCAAGAAGAAATGCGAAAAAAGTATAACCCAGAGAATTTCTTTAAAAAACAGCAAAGCAGTCTGGATAAAAATAAAATCCAAAAAGAAACAAATGTAATAGAATATAAACCAAATATTTTTAAGAAAATTTTAAGCTTTTTTAAAAGAGTATTTCACAAATAAATATTAAAAGAAATAGTAAAAGGAGAGAAGTAATAAATGAAACTACTAATGCATACATGTTGCGCACCATGTAGTGTATACTGCATAGATTCGTTAAGAAATGAAGGAATAGAACCAACAGTATACTGGTATAATCCAAATATTCACCCATATATGGAGTATAAGGCAAGAAGAGATTGTTTAAAAGAATATACAAAAAGTATAAATGTAGAAGCCATTTTCGAAGAAGATTATGGTTTGGATGAATTTTGCAAAAATGTAATATGTGATTTACAAAATAGATGTCAAAATTATTGCTATAGAGTTAGACTAGAGCAAACTGCAAAGTATGCTAAAGAACATGGTTTTGATGCAATTTCTACTACTCTTTTAGTTAGTCCTTATCAAAAACATGATATTCTAAAAATGCAAGGGGAAGAAATTGCAAAGAAATATGGATTAGACTTTTTATATAGAGATTTTAGAGTTGGATTTAGAAAAGGTCAAGCAAAAGCAAGAGATCTAGGTTTATATATGCAAAAATATTGTGGATGTATTTTTTCAGAGGAAAGTAGATATTTAAGCCACAATCAAGAAATGCCTAAATTACCACATGGTTTCGAGTTTTTACCAGTGAAACATTCAATTAATATAAAAAAAGAAATAGATAATAAAGAACAATATTTAGATTTATTACTTGAAGCAGATCCAAGCAAAGAAATGGTTAACAAATATTTATCTGATGGAGAATTGTTTGTATTAACATATAATGATGAACCAGTTTGTATTGCTGTAACTATAAAGAAAGATAGTGATACAGTAGAATTAAAAAACATAGTAACAAAAGAAAACTACAGAGAAAACGGCTATGCTAAAAAGATGATTAAGTATTTAGTAGATAATTATAAGACAAGATATAAAAAGATGATTGTTGGAACAACGCAAAATAATATACCTTTCTATGTAAAACAAGGATTTGATAAATACGAAAAAACTATTAAGAATTTCTTTACTGATAATTATGATGAAGAAATTAAAGATGGAAGATTAATCTGTACAGATTTAATATATTATTCAAAAAATTTGAAAAAAGAGTGAAAGATAAATAGTAAGTTGTAGAGGAGAGTGTTTATATGGAAAATAAATATGAATTTTTTATAGCTGGTAGAGCTAGAAATAAAGAAAATATATTAAAAATATGTGATTTATTTGATAAATATAAAGTTTCATATTATTGCTTTTTAAAAAATGAGGAAGATTGGGGATATGGAAACAAAAATCAAACACCAGAAGAAAAGCAAAAAGAATTTGAATCATTAAATTTAAAAAGTGATATAGTTTTAAATTTATTTCATAATGATTTAGAGGGAGAAAAAAGTTCTAAAAACTTACTTTTAGTTTTACCAGCTGGAAAAGCAGCCCATATTGAATCAGGTATTGCTTATGGATTAGGGAAAAAGTGTTATGCAATAGGTGAATATGAAGCTACTGATACATTATATAATATTTTTGAAGAAATTTTTAGTAATGAAACAGAACTGGAAGCATTTTTAAAGAAATATTCAGTAAGATAAATTACAATTTCTATGCACAATATTTATAGATGTTAGAACTAATCTCTATTTCTATAGCGAAATATAATAAATGCAGATGTAAAAAGAAGTATAAATAAATATATTAAGAAAATATCAAAGGAATCTTTATTTTTTTCATAATTAGAATTGAAAATAAAAGTTTTAAGTGATATTATTTAAATGTAAATTTATACGACAATTTATTTGTCGAGAAGGAGGTTTATTATGGATTTAAAAAATTATTTGGATATGAGGGGAAAACAGTAGTTATTACAGGCTCTGCTTCAGGAATGAGTAAAGCAGCTACGGAACTATTATTAGAATTAGGAGCAAATGTATATGCAATAGATATTAATAAAATAGATTTACCTGTAACAAAGGCTTTTCAAGCGGATATGAGCCAAAAAGAAGAAATAGATAGAGTAATAGAAGAATTGCCAGAAAAGATTGATGCATTATTCTTATGTCATGGTATTGCAGCTTTCCCTGGCAAAGAGTTATTAGTACAAAAGGTAAATTTCTACAGTCAAAAATATATGACAGAAAAATTACTAGATAGAATATCAGAACATGGATCAGTTACTTATATTTCATCTGTAGGTGGATTTGGCTGGCAACAAGTTTATAGTAAAGCAGTGGAACTTATTAATTTACCTACTTGGGAAGATGCGATGGATTGGTATGAGAAACATCCTGATTTAATCAAGAGTGCTTATGTTTTTGCAAAACAATGCTTAGAGTCATATGTAACTTATAAATGTATGTCATCTGAATTTATAAATAAGAGAATAAGAATAAATGCAATTAATCCAGGAGATACAACAACAGGATTAACAGAAGATTTCAATAAGTCAACAAGTCCAAATGGAGATGCAAAAGAAGGTGAAGAGATGATTTCAAACATTTTCTTAAAGAGTTGGAATGGATACCCAGCAGAGCCAAAAGACATGGGATACCCAATGGTTGTAATAGGTAGTGATATTTGTTCTTATATGTAAGGACAATTAATTTATATAGATTATGGTTTAACATCTTCTTGGGCAAGTGGAGCATTGTTACAAGCAAATAATAAGTCAATTGAAGAACTTTCAGCAGATGCAAGTAAATAGGAGTTAACATAGAGAGTAGTTAATTACTCTCATTTTTTTTTATTTGTTGTTGACAAATTCTAAAACAAAGAGTATACTAATATACTAGTACGGTATAGTAGTATACAAAGAAGGGAGTAATAATATGAAACAAGAACAAATTCTAAAAGCCGCAAAAGAACTATTTACAAAATATGGTTTTAAAAAAGTGTCAATGGATGAAATCGCAAGTGAAACAGGAGTTACTAAAAAAACAGTCTATAGTTACTTTAGTAGCAAAGAGGAACTTTTAAAAGATGTTATAAAGGAAGAACTGCAGAATATTAGAAAAATTATAGATAAGGCTGAAAAACAAAGTAATGATTTTTTTGTTAACATTCAAAGTGTAATTTGTAGTGTAATTAGATATAAAAATGAAAGTGATTTTTTTAAGATGCTTATTAAAGAATCTGAAATGTTTAATAATGAAAAGCTAAAAGATAATTTAAAGATCATTGATAGTGAAATAAAGGATTACATAAAAAGCAAAGTAGAAAAAGCTGTAAATAATAAAGAAATTGTCGTAAAAGATGTTAATATTATTACTTTTCTTATATACAAAATGTACATAGCATTAATAATAGATTGGAATGAAGATAATGCTAAATTAGATGAAAAGGATATTGCAGATAACGTCCTTCAAATTTTAAAATATGGTATTAAAAGAAAGGAAGTAGAATAAAATGCAAAACAAAAAATTTTTTAAAACAATAATTTTTATTGTGGTTTTGTGTATACCATTAATTTATAGTTTCTTTTATTTAAAGTCTTATTGGGATCCATATGGAAATTTAACAGATTTAAAGGTGGCCATTGTTAATTTAGATAAAGGTCAAGATGATACTAATCAAGGTAATGAATTAGTTAAAGAGCTAAAAGATAAAGATGTTTTAGATTTATGTGTAGTTGATGAAAATCAAGCTAAACAGGGATTACAAGATGGAGAATATTATGCAACTATTACCATTCCATCAGATTTTACAGAATGTTTAAATAGTGCTAGTGAAGAGCAAAAAAAGGTTGCAACAATTACATATACTCCTAATCAACAACAAAATTATCTGGCATCTCAAATCATTAATAAAGTTGTTACTGCAGCTCAAATGGAATTGCAAAGCAAAGTTGGAAAAGAAGTTGTTTCAACATTATCAGATACTTTATCTGCAGTTCCTGATAGTTTACAAGATATTTCTGATGGGGCAAACGAAATTTATGATGGTACTTCATCTTTGAATAGTGGGTTACAAGATTTAAATAATGGAGTAGGAGAGCTTAATAGCAAATATAGCGAATTTAACAAAGGTGTAGAAAATGCATATAAAGGTAGTGAAAGTTTAAATTCTGGAATTGGGCAAGTTAATAATGGAATTGATAGTTTAGCAAGTGGTACTTCAACTTTAAATAATGCATTAGATCAAATTAATACTGGTGTTGATAGTGTTGCAAAAAATGGTGGAGATAAAATAAATCAATTAACACAAGGAATAGATACTTTAAATAATGGTGCACAGACTTTGAATGTAGGAGTAAATTCATATATTGACGGAGCAAAATCTTTGAGTGATGGTATTCAAAGTTATGTAGTAGGTGTAAGTACAATAGATAAAAATGAAAGTGCAATTTTACAGTCTATTATTGACTATGATACGGTTATTAATTCTAAAGAGGTTACAAATCCAACCATTAGAACTTTAGCAGAAAATGCAAAACAAATTTTAAATGTTAAAAATAAATCTAACATAGATGCAAAAGGGCAGGCACTTGTTCAAGGAACACAAGATTTAAGTAAAAATTCAGATCAATTAAAAGCAGGTGCTAAAGCAGTTTCTGATGGTACTTCAACTTTAAAAAATAGTACTTCAGAAATGAATGAATTAATTAAGAATATTACAACTTTAAAAGATGGATTATTTGCAGTAAAACAAGGAACTGAAACTTTATCTAATGGTGTATCTACTTTGAAAAATGGAACAAATCAAGTACTAAATGGATCACAATCCTTAGAGCAAGGGCTTCAAACTTTGAGTAGTAGTTCTGGAAATGTAAAAGAAGCTTTAAATCAATTAGATGAGGGAAGTAAATCAGCTGTTGATGGAAGTAAGAGACTTTTAGATGGTGTAAAAACGTTTAAGACCGAAATTAATAATGGATTAGAAAAATCAAAAGTTGAATTATCAAAATTAAATGGTTTAAATGATTTTGTTTCTGAACCAGTTGTTATTAATGAAGAGCCTTATGGAGAGGTTGATTCATATGGTATTGCATTTACTCCATTGTTTTTATCTATAGGATTGTGGGTTGGAGCATTAATGTGTTATGTTGTTTTATATTATGATCAAAAACATAGATTTGGAAAATTTGATTATACTTATAAAAATAAATTAGCTCAAAACTTATTATATATTGCAATTGGCATTGTAGAAGGTATTGTCACTGGATTGTTATTAAAATTGGGATTAGAATTTAATGTTGCTAATATGGGAATATATATAGCAGAATGTGCAATTGTTGGAGCTATATTTATGACTATTATACAATTTTTAATTAGAAATTTTGGAGATATTGGTAAATTTTTAGCTTTAATTATATTAGTATTACAATTGGCTGCATCTGGTGGTACTTTCCCAGTTGAAACTATTGATAAAGGGTTTAGATTTTTAAATCCATTACTACCTATGACATATAGTATTAAAATATTTAAAGAGTGTCTTGTTCAAACAAGTAATAACTTTATAGGAAAAAATACATTAATACTTGTATTAATCGGTTTAGCACTAGGAACAATTACTTTAATAGTTGAAATAGTAAAACATAAGGGAAATTCTAAAAAAGAAATTGAAAACAATAATGAAAAAGTAACAGGAGCCTAAGTAATTATCCCCCAGCTAAGCTGGGGGATAATTACTGTATAATAACGAAAATAGAAAAACTATAATATAGTTTTTTCAAATTTTGTTGGTTTCAAAGACAAAAAAATGATTGTGTGATATAATTCAATAGAAGACAATTTATCTAAACAATTAAAATTCATATTTTTACAACAAGACGACAATTAAATAGATGGTAAAAAAATCAATCTAATAGAAAAATAGATTGTTAAATTATAAGGAGATTATTATGGCAAATATAATTGATTATGTTGAATGGAGAGGAGATTTAAACTTAAATAAAACGGAGTTTAATGAAATAGATAGTTTAATATTAAATAGATTTTCGTATTTTCCGTTAGATAATCTAATAAACAAAAATGAAATGGTATCAATAAAAGAATTAAGTGAAAGATTTAAAAAAGCAGATAAAAAGCAAATGAGAATTCTTTGGAAGGATGATGCAGATTTATTTCCAATAATGGGCAATAGTAAAAGGTTTGGTGAAATGTTAGCTTTAGAATACATAAATAAAATAGATCCAGAACAAGAAAAACAATTTTCTGCTATTACAGTAATTTTACCTGATGATACACTTTATATTTCATATAGAGGAACTGACAATACATTAATTGGTTGGAAAGAAGATTTCAATATAAGCTTTAAAAGCCACATTGCATCACAAATTTCTGCAAAAAAGTATTTGGAAAATATTGCAAAAAAATATCCATATAAAAAAATAAGAATAGGAGGCCATTCAAAAGGAGGAAATTTAGCAGTTTATGCTTCTGTTTTTGTTGATTCTGAAATACAAAAAAGAATTATTAATGTTTATAATAATGATGGTCCAGGTTTTCATGAAGATATAATAAATACTGAAGAATATAAGAGAGTAATTAATAAAGTAACAACATATATTCCACAAGATTCAATATTTGGAATGTTATTAAATCATGAGGAAAAATATACGATAGTTCAAAGTAATGAAAAAGGGTTAATGGAACATGATGCATATTCTTGGCAAGTATTAGGAAAAAAATTTGTTGTATTAAAGGAAGTTACAAATGAAAGTAAATTTATAGATAAGACAATTAAGAATTGGTTGAAAGATTTAGATATGGATACAAGGCAACAGGTGATAGACATTGTTTTTGAAATTCTTAATTCTACAAATTCAAAGACAATACAAGATTTAAAATTTTCATTAGTAAAAAATGCAAGAATAATTTTATCTTCATATAAGCAAATAACCCCTGAGAATAAAAAAATGATAGAAGCTACAGTAACTGCACTTCTTGGAATAGTTAAAGAAAATGTTAAAGCAGAATATAAAAAATTCAAAATTTTAAGTAAATAACAAATTACAAGTTGTAAAGAAAATCAAATTAATATCAATTTAAATAAATTAAAATTAAAAAAGGAGGAAATTTTATTTGAATAATAGCTTGGATTTAAATTTTAATGAGATAGTCAATATGATAGAAACAAGAAGAAATAATGCTTACAAAAAAGTTAATGAAGAATTAATTTCTTTATACTGGGACTTTGGAAAATATATCAGCGAAAAAGTTAATGATAACAATTGGGGAGATAAAATCGTAGACAAATTAGCGGAATTTATGAAAAGAGAATACCCAACTATGAAAGGATTTAATCGAGCCGGTATTTATAGAATGAAACAATTTTATGAAACATATAAAGATAATGAAATTGTCGCTCCACTGGTGAGACAAATTAGTTGGACTAATAATATATTGATATTAGGTGCTACAAAAACAATAGAAGAAAAAGAATTTTATATAAAAATGTGCATAAAAAATAATTATTCAAAAAGAGAATTAGATAGACAAATAGGAAGCGGATATTATCAAAGATATATGCTCTCAGATGGTAAAGCAAATGAAAGTTTAGCAAAAGTTGAAGGTGATGAAGATTATCCTAACACAAGAATATTAGATACATATAGTTTGGAATTTTTAGACTTGCCAAACCAATATTCAGAAAAAGATTTAAAAAAAGCAATAATTTCTAATATGAAAGATTTTATATTAGAGATAGGAAAAGATTTTACCTATGTTGGGGAAGAATATAGAGTACAAGTTGGAAATGAAGACTTTTATATTGATTTACTATTTTATAATAGAGCATTGAGTTGCTTAGTAGCATTTGAATTAAAAATAGATAAATTTCGTCCTGAATTTATTTCAAAAATGGATTTTTATTTAGAAGCATTGGACCGACAAGAGAAAAAAGAAAATGAAAACCCAAGTGTTGGTGTAATATTGTGTGCAAGTAAAGATGAGCAAGTGGTTGAATATGCAATGAGTAGGAGCATGTCGCCTACTATGGTCTCTCAATATACTTTAAAATTAATTGATAAAAAGATATTAGAAGAAAAACTTAAAGAAATTAATGATATTGTAGAAGAAAATAATAATAAGGAGTAGAAAAATAAGCAAGTTATATATTATAACCGCAAAAACGGATAAAACATTATATATGTAGGAAAATATGAAATTTTGAAATACTCATAAATATGTGGCTTTACTCCATTATAATAGACTCAAAATGTAGTGATATCAAGTACTTTAAGGAGTAATGTCATGGTACGCAAATTTTGACAGTTAAATAGGAAAAGTTCTGAGGAAGATAGATATAGCAAAAAGATTGAGAAGGATAAATTAAAAAGGTGAAGAATATGGAATATATGTTAAAAGAAGTAAGTGTAAAGATTGCACAAGAGAAAATAGCACAAGAAGTAGGGAAACTTACTATGGAATATGAAAAAACGCATGATCATAAGATAAAAATTAAATTACAAGAATTAATTTCAGATAGAGATGAAATATATAAAGAAAATGAAGAGATTATAAAGAAATATGTAGGAGATATTACAAAATGGACCAAAAAGAATTAATAGAATTACAAGCAAAATATAAACTTACAGAAGAAGAATATCAGCAATATTATCATGCTGTTAATATGTTTTTTACAGCTGGAAAGCAATCAGAAGAAAAACCTAAACTAGTTTTTGTAGCAGGACAAGCAGGAGCTGGAAAGTCTAGATTAATACCTGTTGTAAATAAAAAGTTAAACTATAATGCAATAGTTATAGATTATGATGTAATAAGATCAATGCATCCAAAATTCGAGAGTTATACATCTACTTTTTTTAAGATATGCAATGCAATTAGAAAGTGATGCTAATCCAAGGTGGGTACCTAAAAGTGTTCATGATTCTTCATATAATAATTTTATCGTTACGTTGCAAAGATTCGAGAGTGAAGGATTATTCGAATATGCAACTGTATATAAAAGAGGAGAACAAGATCCAGAGCCATTTTACAGTATTCCACAAGTGCCAAATGAAATTCAAATTGGTATACCTATGCATAATTTTACAGGATTTAAAAATCCAAGTGAAGCTGTAATATATGGAAGGAAAAAATTTAAAGATGAAGCCTTAAAGAAATTTAGTTCAGAATATCAAATTATATATAATATATTTTCGGAATATGAACCAAAATTGATGCCATATGTTGAAGAACTTCAAGCAATGTATGTAGAAGAAAGCGCAGGGCAGGATAAAAAAGAAATAGAAGGAGAAGATAGAGATGATTGATTTGCATATGCATTCTACTAATTCAGACGGAACTGATTCTGTAATAGATTTATTAAAAAAAGCAGAAGAAAAGAATTTAGACTATATTTCAATCACAGACCATGATACGTGTAATGGATATGATGAATTAGAAAAAATAGATGTAAAAGAATATTATAATGGTAAGATAATTCCAGGAATCGAGATAAAATGTAGCTATGGAAAAAATTTAATCGAAGTATTAGGGTATAATATAGATGTAAATAAAATGAAGGCATGGACAAAAGAATTTTATAAAGATAAATCTAGAGAAAAATTACAAACAAAGTACTTTAATATCCAGTATGAAAAAGCAATAGAAATGGGGCTTATTATGAGCTCAAAGGAAGAAATTAAATGGAATCCAAAGAATGATTGGGGAAGTGCTACAATATATAATGAAATAAAAAAACATCCAGAGAATCAAGCTAAATTACCAGAAGATTTATGGAGTGAATTTGATGTGTTTTCTAAGAAATATTGTGGCGACGAAAATTATCCAATGTATATTGATAAAACACCAGATTATCCAAGCACAGCAGAGGCTGTTAGGGCTATTAAAGAATGTGGAGGCTTAGCTTTTTTACCACATTTGTTTATATATAAATGGGCAAAAGACAAGTATAAATTAATAGATGATATTTTGACAAAGTATGATATTGATGGGATTGAATGTATGCATAGTACATTTACAGCAGAACAAATTGAATATCTTGTAGACTTATGTAATAAGAGAAAGTATTTTAAAAGTGGTGGTAGCGACTATCATGGTAAAAATAAACCTAATATCGATATGGGCTGTGGAAAAGGAAATTTGAAGATACCAAATGAATGGGTAGAAGAATGGATAGACATACAATAAAAGAATAGCAAAAGATAAATTAAAATAAAAGGTGAAAGTTATGATTATACAAAATAAGGATAGGACTACTAATCCAAGAAAGCAATATAAAGCAGATAAGCAAGCGATTAATTCAGAAATAAAAGCACATACAATGTGTTTAAATCATGCAATTGAAGATTTAAACCGAGCACGAGAAACTTATGGTTTTAATTCTAATGAATATAATGCAGCCTTTATACAAACAGAAAGATGGAGATATTGTATAGAAGAAAATAATTTAGCGTTAAAGTTTGTTAGACCTAATAGTCAAAGTGATATTGAATATAGAATTAATCAGTATAATGAATTTACAGAAAAACTGCAGTCAGTTATTTCTAAGAATTTAGACTTAAGATTTCATGGAACACCAATTTATTTTGCAGAACAAATTATAAAAACAAAAACTATAACTTCTACTGCAGATAGATATAATGGCTATAGAAATTCCACAGATCGATATGGTGAATTTTCTGCTTCATCAATTCAAACATTGGGAGAGACGATTAAATTATTTTCAGACATACAAGCATATTATCGTTCATTACCATGTGGATGTATATTTGCATTGTTTCCTAAAGGACCAGAAGATAATGAATTTCCAAACTTGATGAAAACTGTAGATCTTAGCCAGAATCCAGAGCAATTATATGGAATATTTACAACTCCAGAAAATATAGATAGGGTTAGTACATGGATGCAAGAGGCTGGATTAGATGCAAGTAAAGTATATACATTCGAGTCTTTTTTAGAACAAGTACAAGAGACATCTAGGTTAATAGATGGTGAAGAAGTTCAAGCTGTAAATCCAATATATACCGAAGCAGATAATTTTAATGTAGAAGAAATTAAAAAATTATCTTATGAAAGACAAACTGGACGTTTAGTACAACTTCAGCTTAAATTGAAAAATATTTTTTCTAGAAATATAGAAAAAGAGGGGGCAAGAAATGATGGAACAAGTAGAGATTAGTAATGCGGCAAAAGAAGTATTATGCCTTTGTGAGTGTTTTGCCCCCGAAATTAATATGAAAATGCCAGAGAATTTTTTATTAAAGTTAAAAGAATTAGCTAGCACATCCAATATTATAGTAAGTATAGACTATAAGAAAAAATTAACTGAACAAAAAATTTCTGAAACTGCAAAGGATATATTAGCATTAATATATTATAGTTATATTGCAAAACCTGAAGAAAAATTAAAAATTAAAGAAGCATGGGATAAAAATGATGTGAAATATAGAGCATATATTAAAGAAAAATATGATCCAGAAAAAATTTTTAAGAAAGAAACAAAAGTAAAAGAAAAAAATAATAAAGTTATTGTATATAATCAAGGTTTTATTTCAAAAATTATAGAAAAAATAAAGACTGTATTTAAGTAGAAATAGACGAAACAAAAAACTAGTAAAGAAATTAAGTTTGGAGGTTGGAATTGCCTCAGAGGCAGATTTGTTTAAAGAATTCAGACAAAAAGATGAATGGATTTCTAGTAAGATAAAATTAATTGATTATAATATTATATAAAAAAAGAAAACCCCGCAGGGTCAATCCAATATAATTATTGTAGTAGATTGAACTTGCGGGGAAAAGTGTTTTAATTTACGGATTAATTGGAATTGGAGAAATCTTGTACGTCCTGCAGCCACAGATTTCTTCGCACTTTGTGACGTTAGCCAGTGCAAACATGTAATAACTGTCGAAGAAGTGAACATATCTGCCAGGAAAGTGTTGGCTTAAATATAAAGATATGTCTGTTTCGATATGGTATCCTGCTACCATATCATAATTTTCAGATTTGGCTCTGCAAGATGTCATTTTACAAGTATCTACGTGACAATCTTCTTGTATGCCAGCCTTTTCTAAGGCATTCAACAAAAGATTAGAAAGCTTAGATAATGTTTCTTTAGTCTCCCGATTAAAATCGTTGTAAATCAGCAATACTTTTTTCATAAAATTACCTCCTTGATGTTAAAAGGGAAATACCCTTTTTTATACTTAAAATGTTTCTTGGTCAACTTTTATTATACCATATTTTGTAAATAAAAACAATATTTTACAAAATTTAGCACTAGAGAGCAAAAACAAATTATTTGCTAAACTTAAAAAAACTTTGTATAATCTATATGTAAAATAAATTGAAGAATTATGAAAAAGAAGTGAATTTTGGAGGAAAAAATGGCACTATTAGAAGTAGAAAATTTAACACATTCATTTGGAGATAAATTATTATATAAAGACTCTTCTTTTGAGCTATATAAAGGTGAACACATGGGGATTGTAGGTCAAAATGGAGCAGGAAAAAGTACTTTAATAAAAATATTATTAGGAGAAATTTTACCAGATAAAGGAACAGTAAGATGGCAAAATGGTATTACTATAGGAAACCTAGACCAATATGCAATAGTAGAAGAGGAACAAACAATTTTTGATTATTTAAGAACAGCATTTAAAGATTTATATAAATTAGAAGAAGAATTAAATAGATTATATGAGGAAATGGCAGAAAATTATAATGAAGCTATTTTAAACAAAGTTTCTAAATATCAAGAAGAATTAGAAGAAAGAAATTTTTATGCGATAGATAGTACTATACAAAAAGTTGCAAGTGGGTTAGGAATAACAGCACTTGGAATGGAAAACTGCCTAAAGAACTTAAGTGGTGGGCAAAGGGCAAAAGTAATTTTAGCAAAATTACTTTTACAAAATCCAGAAGTCTTGGTACTAGATGAGCCAACTAACTTTTTAGATAAAGAACATGTAGAGTGGCTGGCAGAATATCTACAAACTTTTAAAGGCGCATTTATAATAGTATCACATGATTTCGATTTTTTAGAGAAGGTTACAACTTGTATTTGTGATATAGAATTCAATAAAATGAAAAAATACAAAGGGACATATTCTAGTTTTTTAAAACAAAAAGAATTTTTAAGAGAAGATTATATAAGGCAATATAATTCACAGCAAAGAGAAATAAAAAGATTAGAAGATTACATTGCTAAAAATAAGGTTAGAGCATCAACTGCGCAGATGGCAAAGAGTAGAGAGAAAAAGTTAGAAAAGATGGAAAAAATAGAAAAACCATCTTTTACTAGTAAACCGCATTTCCGTTTTAATTGTATCCAAAGTACTGCACAAGTAATATTAGAAGTAAATGGTTTAGAAGTAGGATATTATTATCCACTACTTCCTAAAATGAAATTTGATGTACAAAATGAAGAAAAATTAGTTATAACAGGATTTAACGGGATAGGAAAATCTACATTATTAAAAACTATTATGGGAGAAATTAAACCTATTTCTGGAAATTTTAAGTTTTCAGAAACAATTAAGAGTATAGGATATTATGAGCAAGATTTAAAATGGGAAGATTCACAGGATATTCCGCTAAATATAATTTCCAGAGAATTTCCAAAATTAACGCAAAAACAAGTTAGAAAACATTTAGCCGATTGTGGAATAAAAAGGGAACATGTTATGCAACCTATTTCTACGCTAAGTGGTGGGGAACAAGCAAAGGTTAAGTTATGCAAATTAATACTAAAACCTTGTAATTTATTAATATTGGACGAGCCTACCAATCACTTAGATGCGGATACAAAAGAAGAGTTACAGAAGGCATTAACAGAATTTAAAGGAACTGTTATTCTAGTTTCTCACGAAGCGAGTTTTTATAAGGATTTAGCAACTAAAGTTGTAAATATAGAGAATTTATGTATTAAAAAAATTAAATAGATAGAATTAAAGAAGGAAGGGAAGCCTTCCTTTTTGCATATAAAAAGATTATAAATATCACTTGAATATTTTATAAAAAAATTATATGATTGTAAGGAAAATTTAAATTTAGAATTACAAAAGAATAAGGAGAAGGCATGAAACAAAGAACAAAGAACTTAATATTATTTTTTATTTTATTTGTAATAACTGGGGTTGTTTTTTGGAATTATGTATCAATGCACTATGCAACAGATACATATAATATAATGAATATAGGATATGAAAAATATGCGATAAATAATTCTTTAAGTGATGGGAGAATATTTATGTTTTTAATAGGAATGTTTGCAAATACAATAAATATTCCTATTAATGTTTATGTAATAACTTTAACTGTTATTGGTCTAATAATATCGTGTATAGCAGTTATAGTACTAAAAAATATGATAATGAAATTTTGCAAAAAAGAAACAAAATTACAAGAAGTTATTGCAATTTTAATATCATATTGTACAGTATTTAACTTTATGTACGTAGAGAATTTATATTTTGTAGAAGCTGCAGTTATGGGATTTAGTGTATTATTTTATATATTGGCAGTAAAACAAATTGTAGACAAAAAGAAATTATATGCACTTAAAGCAGGACTATTAGCCATAATAGCAACTTTTTGTTATCAAGGTACAATAGGTTTATTTGCACTATATGGAGTAGTATTTTCTATAGCTAAAAATGGAAAAAATATAAAGGAAATATTAAAAGATTTTGGAGTAATAATCTTAATTACAATAATTTCATTTGTGGCTAATTTAATTCAAATAGATATTGCAACATACCTTGCAGGAACTACCCAAAAAAGATTAAATGGAATACAAAATTTACTAGAAAATTTTATTTATGTGTTGGCTAGATTTGGTACAATGGTATTTAATACTATGTTTATAAGTAATTGTGGGCTATTTCCTAATTATTTAATGATGCTCTTTGTATTAATCATAACACTTATGGCTGGAATTTATGAAATACAGACAAAGGAAAATGGCATAGTATTTAATATAATATTTCTTTTTGTATTAACTATGCTTATAACTTTTGCAATGTGTATTGTTAGTATTGCAAGTTATGATACAGGAAGAATTCATGTACCTGTAGGGGCTTTAATAGGAGTTATTTTTATTTACCTATTTTGTAAAACAAGCATTTTTGAAGATGAGACAATTATTAAATATTTAATAATAACAACATTAATTGCTTATAATCTTATAACGATAGTAAATACAATATCGTTGCTATATCAACATAAACAAGTTAACGAGTTAGAAAGGAAGCAGTGTGAAGGCTTAGAAGATTACATAGAAACATATGAAAGAGAAAATAATGTACAAATTACAGAGGCTAGATATTTTAAATTATCTAACATGAAGAAATATGGCTATTTCGACGAAATAGAGAACGAATCAGTTCTTACATATGATGGCGTTGCATGTACATGGTCTGCAATAGGTACAATTAATTTTTATACAGGTAGAGATTTTGCAGATAACTATCTAGAAGCATATCCAAATAAAGAATTGTTTTATGCATATGCAGCTAAAAGAAAGTTAGGATATGAAGGTAACTTCGTAATAATGGATGACATTTTGTATTTCTTAGCATATATTTAAAAATTAGGTGATGATATGAAAAAAAGGCAAAAAGATTTCTTAATCTTTTTTGGAATATTTATATTGGCAATACTAATGTATAGTAACTGGCTAACTATGCATTATGCTTCAGATACATATAATATTATGAATGTAGGATATGAAACATATGCTACAAATTGGTCTTTAAAAGATGGAAGGCTAATAATGTATCTTATTACCATGATATGTGCAAAACTTAATGTATCAATAGAAATTTATGTGATAGGAACATTATTAGGAGCACTACTAATATCTGCTGGCTGTGTTATAAAATTAAAGAATACAATTTTAAAAAATGGTGAATCAAATTTAAAGAAAGAGATATTAATTACAATTGCTTCATTTTTTACAATATTTAATTTTATGTATATAGAGAACATGTATTTTGTAGAAGCAATCGTAATGGCACTAAGTTTATTAGCTTTTATATATTCTGCAGATTTTATAGTTAATAACAAAGGAATAAAAAATAAAAGCATAGCATTAATTTTAGCAATAATAGGAGTTATAGCATATCAGGGAACAGCAGGATTTCTTATTATAGTAACTTTTGTTTTTAGTTTATTAAAAAATAAAGTGGAATTAAAAGGTTCAAAAGAAAATATAAAAACAAATATAAAACAAATTTTAATAGATTTATTTGTAGCTGGTGTATGTGCACTTATTGGTATATGTATTAATATGCTAATAGTTAATATTATTGGAGATATAACAGGGAAACAGCAAACTAGGGTTGGTAGCATAGCTAATATATTTACAAATTTACAATATATTATTAGCAATTTTACGTCTATTTTAAAAGATAATATTGGCTTATTTCCAACTAATTTATTATATATATTCTTAAGTGTTATATTAATATGTTCATTAGTTTATGATATTAAGACTAAGAGTAAAAATTTTTTAACGATAAAAGAAATAAGTATAATAATTGTAAGTATAATATGTGGTTTTGTAGTATCGCTAGGTACATTATCAAGTTTTTATACTGGAAGACTACATTTTTCAATAGGAAGTATGCTGGGTTTTGCTTTAATTTGTCTAATTATGGAAAATGAGGACGAAATTTTTAGAAAAATATTTGCATTAATTTTAATAATTTATAGCTTTATTAGTATATATAATTGTATAATAGTTACATATGAACATAAATTAGTTAATAAATATGAACGAAAAGAAGTTCAAACAATAGAAAATTATATAAAAAATTATGAAAGTAGGGCAAACGAACAAGTAAAGAATATAGCAATATACACAATTAAAGGACAAGCAGATAAAACATATTTTGAGAATATTTCAAGAAAGTCTGTAGTAACATATAATGCAGTTAGATGTGATTGGGCTGCAGCTGGAGTTATAAATTTTTATACAAAAAGAAATTTAGAAACAGTAAACTTGACAAAAGATTTATTAACAGAATATCTTAAACAAGAGAACGAAAATGGTTATGGAATAGTAGATAATACATTAGTAATAGAATGTTATATGTATTAGGAAAGAAGGTTTATTTTGGGAAAATTAGTATTAATAGATGGTAACAGTATTTTAAATAGAGCTTTTTATGGAATTATGGGAAGTAAGATGCTACAGTCGAAAGATGGAACACCAACAAATGCAGTTTATGGTTTTTTAGCAATTCTATTTAAGATACTAGAGGATATAAAACCAGAATATTTGGTAGTAGCTTTCGATTTAAAAGGACCTACAAAAAGACATGAAATGTATGATGGGTATAAAGCAAATAGAAAGGGTATGCCAGATGAACTTGCATGTCAAATGCCAATAATTAAAGAAATTTTAAGAGCAATGAAAATAGATATTGTAGAAAAGCAAGGTTATGAAGGTGACGATATATTAGGAACATTATCTGTTTATGGAGAAAAACAAGGATTAGATGTAACGATTTTATCAGGAGATAGGGATACATTTCAGCTTGCAACAGATAAAGTAACTATAAGAATACCAAGAACAAAAATGGGAAAGACAGAAGTAGAAGATTTTAATAAAGCTAAAGTAGAAGAAATTTATAATTTAGAACCAAAACAATTAATAGAAGTAAAGGGTCTTCAAGGTGATACCTCAGATAATATTCCAGGAGTTCCAGGAATAGGCGAAAAGACAGCTTTAAAACTTATTCAAGAATATAAGAATATAGAGAATCTATATAAATTATTAGAAGCAGGACAAGCCGAAGATGTTAAAGGTAAAACAAGGGAAAGAATTTTAGAAAATAAAGATTTAGCTTTTCTATCAAAAGAACTAGGTACAATAAATATAAATGCACCTATAGAAGAAAATTTAGAAGAATTTAAAGTAGAAGAATGGGATAAACCAGAGGTTTTAAAATTATTTAAAGAATTAAATTTTAACAGATATATAGAAAGATTTAATTTGGCCTCACAAGATGAGATTGAACCAGAAGAAGTAGCAGAAAAATATGAAGTACAAGAAATAGACATAGATAAAGCTAAAGAAATGATATTAAAAATTAAAGAATTATTTTATCATTTCTCTACAAAAGAAGTAAATAAGCCAGAATATATTATAAAAAAAGAATTTGAATCAATCTCTTTTTATAACAAAGAGGAAAATAAAGCATATTTTGTAAAATTATCAGAAGACTCATATAACGCTTTAAAAGAGATTTTTGAAAACAAAGCAATCAAAAAATATGGGTATAAGACATCTGAAGATTATATTTTATTAAAACAACTTGGAATTTTACCACAAAATATAATCTATGATGCAGAAGTTGCAGTATATGATTTAGATCCGTCAAATATGAAATACAAAATGCAAGATGTAGCATATCAATATTTAGATTTCAATATGGAGGAGTATTTAAATGGCTTAGGAATAAAAAAACAAGAACAAATTAATTTGTTTGAGGAAAATGCTGATAATGATGAATATGAAAGATATTTAAATACTTTATATTGTTACTTGATTCAAAAATTATATGAGAAAACTACACAAGAACTAGAAAGACTAGAAGAAACAGATTTATTTAATAATATTGAGATGCCTTTAGTAGAGGTACTTTCAGAAATGCAATATGAAGGTATACAAATAGATAAGGATGAATTAGAAGAATTTGGAGTAACTTTAAAACAAAACATAGAAGAATTAACACAAGAAATATATACTTTAAGTGGAACAGAGTTTAATATAAATTCACCAAAACAACTAGGAGAAGTTCTATTTGAAAAATTAGAATTGCCAGTAATTAAAAAAACAAAAACAGGATATTCTACAGATGTAGATGTTTTAGAGAAACTAAAGAAAGAGCATCCTGTAATAGAAAAAATCTTAGAGTATAGAAGTTTAACTAAATTAAATTCTACTTATGTTGAAGGCTTAAAACCTTATATAAATCCTGTAACAGGAAGAATTCATTCATATTTCCATCAGACTATAACTGCAACAGGTAGAATAAGTTCTACAGAACCGAACCTTCAAAATATACCAACCAGAATAGAACTTGGTAAACAACTAAGAAGAGCATTCAAACCCAAAGAAGGGTATCTATTTATAGATGCAGATTATTCACAAATAGAGTTAAGAGTACTTGCACATATTTCTAATGACGAACATATGATAGAAGCTTTTAATAATAATGAAGATATACATAAACAAGCTGCTGCAAGCGTATTTAAAGTACCAATTAATGAAGTAACTAAAGAACAAAGAACTCATGCAAAAGCAGTTAATTTTGGAATAGTATATGGAATAAGTGATTTTGGTTTAGGAGAACAAATTGGTGTATCAAGAAAAAAGGCTAAAGAATATATAGACCAATACTTAGAAAAGTATAGTGGAATAAAACAATTTATGTCAGACATAGTAGAAGAGGCAAAAGAAAAGGGGTATGTTGAAACTTTATTTAAGAGGAGAAGATATATACCAGAGCTAAAATCTAAAAACTTTAATATAAGACAATTTGGAGCAAGAGCTGCAATGAACACTCCAATACAAGGAACAGCAGCAGATATAATGAAGATTGCAATGATAGATGTATTTAATAAATTAAAAGAGAGAAAATTAAAGTCTAAATTAATTTTACAAATACACGATGAACTTTTAATAGAAACTAAGGAAGAGGAAAAAGAAGAAGTAAAAAATATATTAAAAACATCTATGGAAAATGCGATAAAATTAAAAGTACCATTAAGAGCAGATGTGTCTGAAGCATATAATTGGTATGATTTAAAATAATTGTTACTTAAAGTTTTAATTAGCAAAGTATATACAAATAAATCTAGAAGAAAGGAGAGTATGGTATAGATATATCATACGGTAAAAGATGGCAAATAAATTACTAAAGATAATAGTTATATTACTATTTATATGTGCTATAATATATTTAGCATTTGGGGTGTTTGAAGTACATAAAATAATAATAAGACAAATCTATCCACAAAAGTATTCGGAATACGTAGAAAAATACGCAGAAGAATATGATATAGATTCATTATTAGTATATGCAATAATTAAGGCTGAAAGTAACTTTAAAGCAGATGTGGTTTCTAAAAGTAATGCAGTAGGTCTAATGCAACTTATGGATGCAACAGCAGAGGATACTGCAAATAAATTAGGAATGGAGTATAATAAAGAAGATTTAACAGATCCAGAAATAAATATAAAACTTGGAACTAAATATTTTTCGACACTATATGAAACATATAAGAATATTCCAATTGCATTAACCGCATATAATGCAGGTAGTGGAAATGTAGATAAGTGGTTAACAGAAGAAACAATTTCAGCAGATGGCTCAGATATAGAAAACGTACCATTTAGAGAAACTAATAATTATGTTAGAAAAATATTAAGAGATTATGAAATTTACAAAGATATTTATGCTGAAGAATAATCAGCTAGTAATAAAAAGGAGGAATTAATATGTCAATTTTAGTTACAGGAGGAGCAGGTTATATAGGTAGCCATACAGTAGTAGAGTTATTAAATGCAGATAGAGAAGTTGTTATAGTTGATGATTTTTCTAATAGTAAACCAGAGGTTTTAGATGCAATTAGACAAATTACAGGCAAAGATTTTAAGTTTTATGAATTAAATTATCTTGATAGGAAAAAATTGGACAAGGTATTTAAAGAAAATAATATTGAAGCTGTAATGAATTTTGCAGGATTTAAGGCTGTTGGTGAATCTGTTCAAAAGCCAATAGAATATTATACAAATAATATTTCTGGTACGTTAACATTATTAGATGTTATGAGAGAAAATAATGTTAAAAAATTTGTATTTAGTTCTTCTGCAACTGTATATGGCAAACCAGAAGTTATTCCTATTACAGAGGAATGTAAAACAGGAGGAACAACTAATCCATATGGTACAAGTAAATTATTTATAGAACAAATTTTAAAAGATGTATATAAATCAGATAATACTTGGGATATAGTAATTTTAAGATATTTTAATCCAATTGGAGCACATGAAAGTGGCTTGATAGGAGAAGAACCTCAAGGTATTCCAAATAATTTAATGCCATATATTGTAAGAGTCGCAAATGGTACGTTAAAAGAATTATCTGTGTTTGGAAATGACTATGATACTCCAGATGGAACTGGTGTAAGAGATTATATTCATGTTGTAGATTTAGCAAAAGGACATATTAATGCATTGGAAAAATTAGAAAAAGAAGGAGAGGGCTTATTTATATACAATTTAGGAACTGGAAAAGGATATAGTGTTTTAGATATAGTTAAAACATTTGAAGAAGCTACAGGAATGAAGGTTCCATATAAAATAGCACCTAGAAGAGCAGGAGATATAGATACTTGCTATTCTGACCCAACAAAAGCAAAAAATGAATTAGGCTGGGAAGCGGAAAGAGATTTAAGACAAATGTGTAAAGATTCATGGAATTATATAGAAAGAAAAAAATAATTTTAGGTGAGAATGGTGGAAAACAAAGATATAGGACAAAGCAAGAGTAATAAAATAGTATTTGTATATAGAATTGTAGTATCAATTATAATGGTGGTTAGTATAATATTAGTGTATATATTAAACCATTTAGGTCAAAGTAAGGAAGTTGATGCTATGTTTAATTCTACACAAAATAATCTTTTAGAAGGGATTATAGAAGGCAATACTTACGATAATACTATTGTTACAGAACATGTTACTTCAGAAGAATCTTTGAAGAAACTTAGTGATTGGCGTTTAATGTTAGTAAATTATGAAAATGAAATGCCGAAAGATTATGTTCCACCACTTTCTAGTATAGATGAAGCTAGACAATTTGATTCCAGAGCAATAGATAGTTTAGTACAAATGATGTTAGATATGAATGCTATCGGAATAAATCACATTTGGGCACAATCTACATATAGGGATCCAAAAAAGCAGAAGCATTTAATAGAAGAAAGCATACAAGAATACTTAGAACAAGAAAAATCTATGGAAGAAGCGGAAGCATTAACTGCAAGGTCTATTGGAGAACCATATAAAAGCGAACATAATTTAGGATTAGCAGTAGATTTTAATGATGTCAATTATGCTTTCGAAAACGAAAAAGCATTTACATGGCTTATGGAAAATGCAGAAAATTATGGTTTTATATTAAGGTATCCTGCAGATAAGGAAGATATAACAAAAATAAAATATGAGCCATGGCATTGGAGATATGTAGGTCCAGAATATGCAAAAGAAATGAATGATTTAGGCTTTTGCTTAGAAGAATATATAGAATATTTAAAGAATAATTAGGGATTTTTGGGATGTTCCTTCCAATAGGGATTTGGAGACGTTCCTTTTTTCCCTATACAGTTAAAAGCAGTGAGTTATCACTGCTTTTAACTTTAGAAAGAATATATTAAATAAGTCGTGAAAGATTTTATAAAAATTGAATTTACATAAAATTTGAACTTTAAGCTCCGTCCCTAAAGTTCAGAAAAAAATTAAAATAGTGCTAGCACATTTTTTTATTTTATGATACAATAACAAATGTGCTAAAAAGAAAGGAGAAATAGAAGAGATGATTAAAGAACTTGCAAAATACGTCAAACAGTACAAAAAATATGCAATTTTAACACCATTTATGGTCGTTTTAGAAATTGTAATGGAGGTTGTAATACCTTATCTAATGGCAAGAATAATTGATATAGGAATTCAAAATAATGATTTGGATTATATTATAAGAATCGGAATCATGTTAGTAATTTCTGCAATTATGTCTTTAATTTTTGGTGTGCTTTCTGGTAGATTTGCAGCTGTTGCATCTTCTGGATTTGCTAAAAATTTAAGACAAGGAATGTTTTATAACATTCAAAATTATTCTTTTTCTAATATAGACAAATTTTCTACATCAAGTTTAGTAACAAGATTAACAACTGATGTTACAAATGTTCAGATGGCTTTTCAAATGATAATAAGAGCATTAGTAAGAGGTCCTGTAATGATAGTATTTGCTTTAATTATGGCATTTTCTATTAATAAGGAATTATCATTGGTTTATGTTGTAACAATGGTACCTCTTGCAATATTATTGGCATTTATTTCTATAAAAGCACATCCATATTTCGAAAAGGTGTTTAAGAAATATGATGAACTAAACAGAGTAGTTGGAGAAAACTTGAATGCAATTAGAGTTGTAAAATCTTTTGCAACAGAAGATTTAGAAGAGAAAAAATTTGAGGACGTTAATTCATTAGTATATAAATTATTTAAAAAGGCTGAAAAAATAGTGTTATTTAACAGTCCACTTATGCAACTTGCAATATATGGCTGTATATTACTATTATCATGGCTTGGAGCTCAAACAATAGTAGGTGGAGGTATGCAAACAGGTCAACTTTCTAGTTTGATTACATATGCATGGCAAATTCTATCTAGCTTAATAATGCTTTCTATGGTATTAGTTATGATAATTATTTCTGAATCATCAGCAGAAAGAATTGTTGAGGTTTTAACAGAAGATCCAACAATTAAGAATAAGGAAAAAACTGTAAAAGAAATAAAAGATGGAAGTATAGAATTTATAGATGTAGATTTCCAATATGATGATGCAAAAGCAAATGAAATGCTACCACTAGAAGATATTAACCTAAAAATAAACTCTGGAGAGGTTATTGGAATTATTGGTGGAACAGGAAGCTCTAAAACATCTTTAGTTAATTTAATTCCAAGATTATATGATGTAAAATCTGGATTTGTTAAAGTTGGTGGAGTAGATGTTAGGGATTATGACCTAGAAACTTTAAGAAATGGAGTAGCTATGGTTTTACAAAAAAATGTATTATTCTCTGGAACAATAGCAGAAAATTTAAGATGGGGAAATGAACAAGCTACAGACGAAGAATTAGTAGAAGCATGTAAATTAGCTCAGGCAGATAGCTTTATACAAGAATTACCAGACAAATACGAAACAGTATTAGATCAAGGTGGAACAAATGTATCTGGTGGACAAAAACAAAGAATTTGTATAGCAAGAGCATTACTTAAAAAACCAAAAATATTAATATTGGATGACTCTACAAGTGCTGTAGATACAAAAACAGATGCATTAATAAGAAAAGCATTTAAAGAAGATATTCCAGATACAACAAAAATTATAATTGCACAAAGAATAAGTTCAATCATAGATGCAGATAAAATAATTGTAATGGATAATGGTAGAATAGATGGAATAGGTACATCTGACGAATTATTAAAAACAAACAAAATATACCAAGAAGTATATGAATCTCAAATGGGAGGAGATGATGCTAAAGATGAAAAAGAAAACTAAAAGAGCACATACATTAATGAGATTAATTAAATATGCTTTAAGTGATTATAAATTACAATTTATAATTGTATTAATTAGTATAATAATAAGTGCAGCAGCAAGTGTTATAGGAATACAATTTATTCAAACATTAATAGATGAATATATTACACCATTAATTGGAAATCAAAATCCTAATTATGCACCATTATTACAAGCAATTTTAATGATGGGATTAATATATCTTATTGGTATAATTGGTACATTTGTGTATAATAGATTAATGATTAATATAACGCATGGAACACTAAGGAAAATAAGAAAAGAAATGTTCGAACATATGCAAAAATTACCAATAGGATATTTTGATAGCCATAGCCATGGTGAGACAATGAGTACATATACAAATGATGTAGACACATTAAGACAAGCATTAAGCCAAAGTATCCCACAAGTGTTTTCTGCTTTAGTTTCTATGGCATCAGTTTTAGTTGGAATGCTTACAACTAATCTATATTTAACAGTTGTAGTATTAATAATGGTAGTTATAATGGTAATAGTTTCTAAATTTTTTGCTAAAAACAGTTCTAAATACTTTATTGCACAACAAGAGAATATCAGTAAAGTAGATGGATATATAGAAGAAATGATGAATGGTCAAAAAGTTGTAAAAGTATTCTGTTACGAAGACAGATCAAAGGAAAGATTTGATAGACTAAATGAAGAATTATTCCAAAGTACTACAAAAGCAAATTCTTATGCTAATACTTTAATGCCATGTATAGCAAATATTGGTAACTTAGGTTATGTACTAGTAGCTGTTATTGGTGGTGTATTTGCTGTTAATGATGTATTAACAATTGGTAGTATAGCAGCATTTTTACAATATATAAAGGCATTTACAAACCCACTTGCACAAGTTTCTCAACAATTAAACTTTGTAACAATGGCATTAGCTGGTGCAGAGAGAGTATTTAAATTAATAGACGAACCAGTAGAAGAAGATAATGGTTATGTAACATTAGTAAATGCTAAAGAAGAAAATGGAAAATTAACAGAAACTACAGAAAGAACTGGACTTTGGGCTTGGAAACATCCACACGAAGATGGAACAACAACATATACCAAATTATGTGGAAATGTGGAATTTGAAAATGTTACATTTGGTTATGTACCAGAAAAAACAATCTTGCACGATATAAGTTTAGTAGCAAAAGAAGGACAAAAAGTATCTTTTGTTGGACCAACAGGTGCTGGTAAGACAACAATTACAAACCTAATAAACCGTTTTTATGATATTAACGAAGGTAAAATTAGATATGATGGAATAAATATAAATAAAATGAAGAAAGACGATTTAAGAAAATCACTTGGAATGGTTCTTCAAGATACACATCTATTTACAGGAACAATAAAAGAAAATATTAAATATGGAAATATGGATGCAACTGATGAAGAAGTAATTGCAGCAGCAAAACTTGCAAATGCTGATAGGTTTATAAGACACTTGCCACATGCATATGATACAATGATATCTGGTGATGGAGAAGGCTTATCGCAAGGACAAAGACAACTTTTAGCAATTGCAAGAGCAGCATTATATAATCCACCAGTATTAATACTAGATGAGGCAACATCAAGTATAGATACAAGAACAGAAAAAATTGTTCAAGATGGTATGGATAAACTTATGAAAGGAAGAACAGTATTTGTTATAGCACATAGACTTTCTACAATTAAAAACTCTGACTTAATAATGGTATTAGACCATGGAAATATTATAGAAAGAGGAAACCATGATGAGTTATTAGCTAAAAAAGGAATGTACTATGGATTATATACTGGTGCAATCGAAATAGAATAAAATATATAATAGGGAGAAAGGGACGTTCCTTTTTTTCCTTTTTAATATGTTTATCCAATTATAGCTCCAAACGAAATCTTGGATTTTTGCTTGGTGTGACGTCTAACAATCCCAATTGACAAATAAAGTTAATTAAGTTATTATATAAATAGACATAATGGAAATAATTTATATAAAAATAATATATAGGAGGTAAGTCGTATGGATGAAGAAAAAAATTTAGAACAAGAAATTAATGTAGCAAATGAGGTTGTTGCAACAATAGCAGGTATGGCTGTTTCTAAAATTGATGGTGTTGCTAAAATGGCAGGTGGTTTTACAGAAGGACTTAAAGCGATAAGTGGTAAAAAGCAAATGTCAAGAGGTATTAAAGTAGAAGCAGATGGCGATACTGTAAAAATAGAAATAAACATTATTGTAAGATATGGCGTAAATATAAGAGAAGTAGGAAAGAACATTCAAGCTAAAGTTAAAGAAGAAGTAGAAAATATGACAGGAAATAAAGTAGAAAAAGTTGTTGTAAATGTTCAAGGAGTAAAAGTTGATGATGACGGAGAGGAAAAAATAGATAATATGGAGGAATAATATTATGGATCCAATAAAAGATTTGTTAAAAAAATCTGGTATGTCTAATATATTGATATCAATAATTTTTGGACTATTTGGAGTAATATTATGTGTTTTCCACGAAGGTGCAGTTAAATTAATTTCCTGCTTAATCGGACTATTATTTTTAATGATAGGAGTTGCAAGACTAGTAAATTATGTAAAAGGAAGAGGAAGAGGAGAACATTTAAATTTTGACTTATTCTGTGGATTAATTGCAACACTTGCAGGAATTATAGCTATTATTTATACAGATGCAATAGGAGCAATACTTAGAATAATAGTTGGAACTTGGATTGTATATAGTGGAATAACAAGAGCATATTTGTCACTTAAAATAAAAGGTTTTAATTCATCAATATGGATATTTAGCTTAGTGCTATCAATTTTAATGATTATATTTGGAATATACATTATGCTAAATAGTGGAGCAATCATAACATTAATTGGTTCATTAATGATTGCATATGCAATAATAGATATAATAGAAAGTTTTATTTTTATAAGAAAGTTAAAACAATTCTAGTTTTGATTTTTTAAAAATCAAACAAATAATTAAAATAAATAAAATTACATTAAAAAAGCCTTATATATAAGGCTTTTTTTGCTTTTAAATTAATTTACAAATAAAACACAATTCGGGAATAATTTGGAAATAATTTATAGGTACAATATATCCATACTAAGAAGAAAGGAGTGATGCCATATAGAAAGTGAACTGGTAAGCACAAAAAAAGAAATTGTACAAAATAAGAAATTAACAGTAAAAAGTGACATATTTAAAGAAATAATGTCAATATATTCACTTAGCATAGAAGAAATTAATAAAATCATAAAGGAAATGGAGGTGAAATATAAGGAACTAAATTTAATAGATCATGTTAAATGTAGGATAAAAAGCCCTAAAAGTATAGTAAATAAAATGAAAAAGAAAAAATATAATTTAACATATAAAGAAATGATAAATAAAGTAAATGATATTGCTGGAATAAGAATTATTTGTCCATTTCAAGAAAATGTATATATAGTACGAGAACTATTATTAGAAAATCCTAATATAAGAATCTTAAATGAAAAAGATTATATTCAATCCCCTAAAAAAAGCGGATATTCTAGTTTACATTTGATTGTAGAAGTACCTGTAAAAACAGATATGGGAAAAATATATGTTAAAGCAGAAATACAAATAAGAACAATGGCTATGGACTTTTGGGCGAGTTTAGAACATGAGTTAAAATATAAAAATAATAATGTTACTAAGGCGGCATCTAAGAGATTATTAAAAGCAGCCAAAGTAATGAAAAAGCTAGACTATGAGATGTCGGTACTAGCAAAAGAAGTACGTTAAATTCCCCTTTTATTTTATACAGATTAAAACTACCAGAGCGAAATACTTTGGTAGTTTTTTTTGAAACTATTTGTTTTTTATAAAATAATATAGTAATATATTATAGTGTATGATAAAATACAAAAAAATTCGAAAGAAAAGGAGTGTAACATTTGAATAAGGATGAATTAAATGGATTAACAGACAAACAAGTTGAAAAACGAATAGAAAGCGGAAAGGTAAATAAAGTAGAAGATGATAAAACTAGAACTAATTGGGAAATAATTAGAGATAATGTATGTACATTATTTAACTTATTTAACCTTTTAATAGCTATAGCATTAATTTCGGTAAAAGCATATACAAACTTAGCATATATGTTAATAATTATTGTAAATATTGTAATTGGAATTATACAAGAAATTCATGCTAGAAATTTAGTACAAAAGCTATCTGTATTAAAGGTTTCAAAAGCTACAGTTGTTAGAAATGGAAAAGAAAAAGAAATTAATATAGATGAGATAGTCTTAGATGATGTAATTATTTTAGAGGCAGGAAAACAAATTTGTGCAGATTCTGAGGTACTTGATGGAGAAGTAGAAGTAAACGAATCTTTACTTACTGGGGAATCAGACACAATATTAAAACAAAAAGGTGATAAATTATTATCAGGAAGTTATGTAGTTAGTGGAAGATGTTATTCTAAAGTAGAAAAGGTAGGAAAGGATAACTTTGCAGCACAAATTACAAGCGAAACTAAAAAATATAAAAGAGCAGAATCAGAACTTGTAAATTCAATGAAAAAAGTTACAAACTTTACAAGTTTTGTAATAATTCCAGTAGGAATAATCTTATTTGTACAAGCATATTTCTTTAGAAATGTAGATATAACAAATTCAGTTGTTTCTACAGCTGCAGCTTTATTAGGAATGTTACCAAAAGGACTTATGCTTCTTATAACAATATCTTTAGCAACAGGTGTAATAAAACTTGCTAAAAAACGAGTATTAGTTCAAGATTTATATAGTGTAGAAACATTAGCCCACATAGATACTTTATGTTTGGATAAAACAGGAACAATTACAGAAGGTAGAATGAAAGTAGACGAAGTAAAACTATATAACGAGAAATGTATGCCACATTCTATGCAAACAATGATGACAGCATTTGTTAATGAAATGACTGACAATAACGCGACATTTATGGCGCTTAAAGATTATTATAAAGGTGAAGATAAATTCGAAATAGCAGATAGAATGGCATTTTCTTCAGAAAGAAAATGGAGTTCTATAAGTTTTAAAAATATCGGATCAATAGTATTAGGAGCACCAGAACGCTTAATAGAAAAAAGTGATATGCAAATGCCAGAAGAAATAGTTACAGCACAAAAAGCAGGTAAAAGAATGCTATTTGTTGGATATTCAAAAGAAATTGTAAGTGACGAAAATCTACCAAAACTAGAAATCATTGCAGCGATAACTTTAGATGATCCATTAAGAAAAAATGCAAAAGAAATGTTAGGTTTCTTTAAGACACAAGCTGTAGATATTAAAATAATATCTGGTGATAACCCACTAACTGTTTCAAGTATTGCAAAAAAAGCAGGATTAGAATCATATGATTCATATATAGATTTATCAACTATAAGTTCTGATGATGAGATTCCAGAATTAGTTGATAAATACAGTGTTTTTGCTAGAGTTATGCCTCATCAAAAAAGCTTAATAGTAAAAGCGCTTCAGGAAAAAGGTCATTCAGTAGCTATGACTGGGGATGGAGTTAATGATGTAGTAGCATTAAAGCAAGCTGATTGTAGTATAACATTACCAGAAGCTTCTGATGTTGCAAGACAAGTATCACAAATTGTATTATTAAATTCAGACTTTAGTGTACTTAAAGATGTATTAATGGAAGGTAGAAGAGTTGTAAATAATATAACAAATGTTGCTAGAATATTCTTTATTAAAACAATATATTCAATGTTATTATCATTATTTAACATAGTAACAAATACAGCTTTCCCATTTATACCAATACAAATTACATTAATAGATTTAGTAATAGAAGGATATACATCATTCTTCTTATCATTCTTAGAAAATTCAAAACCTTTACAAGGAACTTTCCTAAGAACGGTAATACGAAATGCTATGCCATATGCATTAACGATAATTATAAGTATTATAATTATTACATTTGCTAGAGAAGGTTTAAACTTAAGTGTAGAAGAAGCACAAACCTTAATGTATTTAACAATTGGAGGCGTAAGCATTTTTGCAGTAATAGAAGCTTGTAGACCATTTAATAGGATAAGCACATTTTTATGTACTACAACTGCAATTGGATTTTTCTTTGCAGCAATTCTATTTAAAAACATATTACATTTAAGTGGTATAACTGAACAAGTAATAATTATACTAGGCGCGACATTAATTTTAGCTTATATAGTAGTTACAGGGCTTAAACATTTAATTAATAATTTAAGTCAAGATTTAGAAAAAGCAAGTGAATAATGGGTGATGCTTATGGAAAATATATTTTTAAATATATTTTTGATAATTGGAATTTTACTAGTATATAGTGGAATTTCAGGGATGCTAACAGATATAATAAGAAAAAGAAAAATATTTAAAAGAAAATATATAATATTAGCGTTAGGAATTATAGTTATTATTTTGGCTATAATTCCACGCATATTTGATAATAAAATAATGCATTTTATTAGATATGTATCAATATATTTTGCTGTAACATTCATTATATTTTGCATAGCAAGTATAGTAGTTAATTTAAGGATTAAAAGAAAACCATATGAGGCTATTGTTGTGCTGGGTGGATATTTAGTATATGGAAACCAATTAACGAAAGCATTAACCAAAAGACTAAAGTTAGCAATAGAATTATATAATAAACAGAAAATTAAGCCTAAGATTATTGTGTCTGGGGGCAAAATAAGACAGGAAACGATAACAGAAGCAGAAGCAATGGAAAAATATCTGCTTGACAACAATATTCCGAAAAAAGATATTATAAAAGAAGATAAATCTAAAAATACGTTAGAAAATTTTAAGTATTCTAACGAAAAATTAAAAGAGCTAAAAATACATCAAAATATAGCTTTTGTAAGCAATAATTTTCATATTTTAAGAGCGAAAATTTACTCGTCAAAATTTAAATTAAAGGCTAAAGGTGAAGGTTCTAAAACTTTATGGTATTATTTTCCAGAGGCTTTTATAAATGAATATTTAGCTATAATAGTTTTGTATAAAATTACATTAATTATATATATAATACTAGCAATAATCCTAACAATAGTTATATAGCAAAAATGAAAGGAATGTTATATTAAATGAAAAAGTATGGCTTTTTTGGTGGGAGTTTTAATCCACCAACTATAGCTCACGAAAGATTAGCAGAAGAAATAGCAGATAAATTTAAATTGGACAAAGTATATTTTGTACCTGTGGGGAATTATTATGAAAAAACAGATTTAATAGACGAAAATGAAAGATTTGATATGCTTAAAAGCATAAAAAAAGATAAAATAGATGTTCTAGATATAGAACTAAATTCTAAAAAGAAATTATTAGCTGTAGATGCTTTTGAATTAATAAATGATAACTTTTATTCATCTGAAAATTATTTTATCTTAGGTGGAGACAATTTGGAAAAACTACCAAACTGGAAAAATGCAACTAAATGTTTAAACAATAACATTATTGCAATCCAAAGAGGAAAAAGTCTAGCTAATATAATAGCTGAAAATAAATTATTAGAAGAAAATAAAAATAAAATATTTGAATTTAATGCAAATAAATTATATAATTATAGTTCAACAGAAGTAAGAAAAGCAATAAAAAATGGTAATACGGAAACATTAAATAAAATGCTTAATAAAAATGTTTATTTTTATATTGTGGAGAATAATTTATATAAATAGGAGATGTTTGAGGATGAAATTAAGAAATACGCTATTTAATTTTTTTGCAAACGTATTTTACTATATTGTGGCAGTGCCAATATTGTTTGTGGTAGACAAAGTATTTTTTGATTATAAAGTGATTGGAAAGGAAAATATAAAAAAGGTACCAGGAGGTAAAATAACAATTTCTAACCATATACATTACTTAGATTGTACAATGAATGGGCTTATTAATTTGCCAGATTATTCGTACTTTATAACATTGGAATCAAATTGTAATATACCAGTAGTTGGAGCTTTAGTAAAATTATTACGAGGAATTCCAATTCCAACTAAAATAGAAGAGAAAAAAGGTTTTTATGAATATATCGCAAAATTATTAAGTGAAGGAGAAACAGTTCATATATATCCAGAAGGAGAAATGCGTCTATATGGTCAAGAATTATTAGAATTTAAAAAAGGTGCTTTTGCAATGGCAGTAGAAAGTAATGTACCAATTATTCCAACTGTAATACTTACACGCAAGCCACATGGAATATATAAATACATAAAAACAAAACCATTAATAACACATGTAGTATTAGAACCAATTTATCCAGATTTATCAATAGAAAATAAGCTTGAGAGAATAGAAAAATTAAAAAAAGAGGCATATTATAGGATGCAAGAAGTTTTAGAAAAAGCAGAAGCTTGTTATGATGAAAAAGCGGAAATTATTTAATTAAAGCGGTAGACAATATCTACTGCTTTTTTGTTGCAATATAAGGATATTTAGTATATAATAATCACGGAAAAATAGGATAGGATAAGGTGGATTTTATGATAGATTTTAAAGATAAAATAGCAGAAGAGACAAGTAAAGTATTGGAGCTTACAAAAGAAGAATTAAAAGAGTATATAGAAATACCAAAAGATACTAAAATGGGAGATTATGCACTTCCATGTTTTAAACTTGCAAAAGAAATGAAGAAATCTCCAGTAATAATTGCAAACGAAATAAAAGAAAAAATAGAAATGCCAAACAAATATATATCTAAAATAGAAGCAGTAAATGGCTTCTTAAATATATTTATAAATAATGAAATTTTAATAGAAAATGTACTAGATGAAATGGAAAGTAAAAAAGAAAACTATGGTTCATCAAATATAGGTAATGGCAAAAATATAATAGTAGAATATTCATCACCAAATATTGCAAAACCTTTCCATGTTGGTCATTTAAGAACAACAGTAATAGGAAGAGCATTATATAATATGTATAAATTTCTTGGGTATAATACTATTGGAATAAACCACTTAGGCGATTGGGGTACACAATTCGGAAAATTAATTGAAGGGTATAAAAGATTCGGAAATGAATACGATTTAGAAGAAAATCCAATCGATAAACTTACAGAGATTTATGTAAGAATTAATGAACTTTGCAAAGAGGATGAATCAGTATTAGATGACTGTAGAAATAACTTCAAAAAATTAGAAGATGGGGACGAATATTGTACGCAAGTTTGGCAGAAATTTAAAGATCTAAGTTTAAAAGAATTCCAAAGAATATATGATATTCTTGATGTACATTTTGACTCAAATAACGGAGAATCTTTCTATTCAGATAAAATGCAAGAAGTAGTAGATATTTTAAGAAAGAATAATAAATTGGTAGAATCACAAGGAGCAGAAATAGTAGATTTAGAATACAAAAATATGCCACCACTAATGGTAACTAAGTCAAATGGTTCAACTACATATGCAACTCGTGATTTAGCAGCTATTTTATACAGAGCAAGAACATATGATTTTGATAAATGTATTTATGTAGTTGCATACGAACAAAACTTACATTTTAAACAAGTATTTGAAGTTGCTAAATTTCTGGATTTAGACGAAAAATATACCAATGGTTTAATTCATGTACCATATGGAATGGTAAGGCTAAAAACAGGTAAAATGTCTACAAGGGAAGGAACTTTAATAAAATTAGAAGATATCTTAAAAGAAGCAGTAACAAGAGCAAAAGCAATAATAGAAGAAAAGAATCCAAATATAGAAGGAAAAGATGATATTGCAAAAAAAGTTGGTATTGGTGCTGTAATATTTAATGATTTATCAAATAATATAATTAAAGATGAAGTTTTCGATTGGGATATTATGCTTAATTTCCAAGGGGAAACAGGTCCATATATTCAATATATGTATGTAAGAACAAAAAGTATATTAGAAAAAGAAAATTATACTATGAACAAAGAGCTAGTTGATATCTCAGAATTAGAGGAACATGGAATAGAATTAATAAAACAAATTTATAGTTTTAATGATATTGTGAAACAAGCAGTAGATAAAAATGAACCATCAATTATATCACGTTATTTAATTGATGTTGCCAAATTGTATAGTAGTTTTTACAATGATAATAAGATAATAGTAGATGACGAAAAGATTAAAAATACAAGATTATGTTTAACATATATGGTTGGAAATGTACTAAAAATAGGTACAGGATTATTAGGTATGGAAATGCCAGATAGAATGTAGTGATTTGAGGACGATGAGGGATTCGGGGACGGTGTTTGTTTCCCTATTAAAAAATTAAGTAACAATAAAATATAAATAGAATAAAAAGGGAAAAAAGGAACGTCCCCAAATCCCTATTGGATATACAAAAATCCCGACGTTCCTAAATCCCGGAAAGAGGAAGATGAATATGAGAAAATATTTTGGAACAGATGGAATCAGAAGAATTGCAAACACAGAGCTAACACCAGAGTTAGTATATAGAGTTGCAAAGGCAGGTGCATATGTTTTAGCTAAACATTCTGACCATAGCCCTACTATTTTAATAGGTAGAGATACTAGAATTTCTGGAACTTTAATAGAAAGTGCAATGACAGCAGGGTTCTTAAGCTATGGAGCAAATGTAAAACAATTAGGAGTTTTACCAACGCCAGCAGTAGCATATTTAACCAAAAAATTAAAAGCAGATGCAAGTGTTGTAATTTCTGCATCTCATAATACCTACGAATTTAATGGAGTAAAGTATTTTAGTAATGAAGGAACAAAAATACCAGATGATATAGAAGAAGAAATAGAAGAAGTTATGGATTCTGGAAAACTAGAAGAACTTACAGCTTGTAATGATAAAATAGGAATCTCAGAAAACGCAGAAGACTTAGTAGATGAATATATATACTTTTTTAGAAAAAACTTTGAAGAAATTATAGAAAAATACAATAGAGATGATTTTAAAGTAGTAATAGATACAGCCAATGGTGCAACATATGAGGTGGCAGAAAAAGTATTTTCTAAATTAAAGATAAATCACAAAATAATAAATAATACACCAAATGGAATAAATATTAATAAAGACTGTGGTTCAACACATTTAGAAATGCTTCAAAAGTATGTAATAGAAAATGGATATGATTTAGGAATTGCATATGATGGTGATGGAGACAGATGTTTATTAGTTGATGAAAAAGGAGAAGTAATTGACGGAGATAAAATATTAGCAATAGTTTCTAATTATATGAAAGCAAAAGGTACATTAAAGAAAGATACATTAGTTGCAACAGTTATGAGTAATTTAGGATTAGATATTTATGCTAAAGACAATAAACTTAATTTTATTAGAACAAAAGTAGGAGATAGATATGTACTAGAAGAAATGAAAAAAGGCGGATACAACCTAGGAGGAGAACAATCTGGACATATTATATTCTTAGACTATAATCCTACAGGAGATGGAATTTTAACATCTCTAATGTTTATTTCTATAATGTTAGAAAAAGCTGAGAAAGCAAGTAAATTAGAAGAAATAATAAAGATTTACCCTCAAGTACTAGTAGGCGCAAAAGTTTCTAACGACAAAAAATATGATTTTGATAAAGATGCAGTTATTAGAAATACCATAGAAGCAGTAGAGAAAGAATTTGAAGGAAATGGAAGAGTATTAATAAGAGCATCAGGAACAGAACCATTAGTAAGAGTAATGATAGAAGGTACAGACCAAGAATACATAACAGAAAAAGCTAAATCTATAGCAGAATTAATAGAACAAAGATTAAGCTAAAAAAATAAATAAAAGGAAGATGATGTAAGTGGATAAAAAAACATTTTATGTAACAACACCAATTTATTACCCAAGTGGTAAATTTCATATTGGTACAGCATATACAACTGTATTTGCCAATACAATGAAAAAATATAAAGAAAAACGTGGGTATGATACCTACTTTCTAACAGGTTCAGATGAGCATGGTCAAAAAATCGGAACACTTGCACAAGAAAAGAATCAAACTCCACAAGAATATGTAGATGGAATGGCAGAATATGCTAAAGGCTTATGGAAAAATATGAAAATAGAGAATGATGATTTTATAAGAACAACAGAAGAGCGTCATACAAAAGTTGTAGAAGATATATTCGAAAAACTTTTAAACCAAGGAGACATCTACAAAGGTGAATATGAAGGCTGGTATTGTGTACCATGTGAAACATATTTTACAGAAACACAATTAGTAGATGGCAAATGTCCAGACTGTGGTAGAGAAGTTAAGAAAATGAAGGAAGAAGCATATTTCTTTAATATGAAGAAATATACTGACAGATTAATAAAATTCTATGAGGAAAATCCTAATTTTATAGAGCCAGAATATAGAAAAAATGAAATATTCAATAATTTTATAAAACCAGGACTAGAAGATTTATGTGTAACTCGTTCTACATTTGATTGGGGAGTACAAGTAAAAAGTGATCCAAAACATGTTGTATATGTATGGCTAGATGCATTAACAAACTATATTACAGCATTAGGATATGGTTCAGCAGACGATACATTATATAAAAAATATTGGCCTGCAGATTTACAAGTTGTAGGAAAAGACATAATAAGATTCCATGGAATATATTGGCCAATTTTCTTAATGGCATTAGACTTACCACTTCCTAAAAAGATATATGCACATGGTTTTATAATGATGAAAGATGGCAAAATGTCAAAGTCAAAAGGAAATGTTGTATATCCAGAAATGCTTATAGATAGATATGGATTAGATGCAACAAAATACTTTTTAATGAGAGAATTCCCATATGGACAAGATGCTGTATTTTCACCAGAAGGTTTTGTAGAAAGATTCAATTATGACTTATGTAATGATTTAGGTAATCTATTAAACAGAACAATAGGAATGATAAATAAATATTTTAATGGAAACATTTTTGAATATAATGGGCATCAAAACGAACCAGATGAAGAAATAGAAAAATATGCTTTAGACCAAGTAAAAGTTGTAGAAGAGAAAATAGATAATTTACATTTAAGTGATGCACTAGCAGAAATTTGGAACTTAATTTCTAGAACTAACAAATATATAGATGAAACAGCGCCATGGTTGCTTGCTAAAGAAGAGGACAAGCAAGAAAAATTAAAAGCAGTAATGTATCATTTAAGTGAAAATTTAAGAAAAGTTGCAATATTAATTAGTCCATTTATGGAAGATACAGCAACTAGTATATTTAAACAATTAGGACTAACAGCTGACGAATTACAAGCTTGGGATAGCCTATATGAATACGATAAAATACCTAATAATACAAAAGTTATAGAAAAAGGTGAACCTTTATTTGTAAGATTGGATATGGAAGAAGAAGTAAATTATATAAAAGAGCAAATGAAGGGAAAATAATACTTTATTAAAAGGAGGAAAATTTATTTGGAACTAGACCTATTAAATAACATTAGTAGGGGGCAAAATGAAATTGATATGGAAGAATTTCAGAGGGAGCTTACAAATAAATTAGAAGAAATGGAAAGTAGATTTACAATAGATCGATTTGAAGGAGACATAGCAGTATTAGAAAACAGAGATACTGGAGAAATGCTAAATGTTAGCAAAAAAGATCTACCACAAGATGCAAAAGAAGGTACAATTTTAAAACTTAATAAAGACAAATATGAGATAGACCTTGACGAGCAAAAAATTGTAGCAGACAGAATTAAAAATAAAATGAAAAATTTATGGAAATAAAACAAAAGAAAGAATGGGGTAAGTATTATGGGAGAAAAGAAAAAGGATGAAGATAAGCTTAGCCTTTGGGAAAAATCTAAATTAGGAAGAAAAACAAAAGTATATAAAATAAAAACATGGCTTAGCAGGTTAGTTTCTTTAATCATTTTAATTGTATTATTATTATTGGGAAAAAACTATTGGGAAACACATGATTATGATAGTTTTATAAGAAATGCATTGGGAAATCGAGTAGAAAATGATATTGTAGTAAATGACATAAAAAAGACTAATACCATAGAGACAGAAGCAGTAACAGCAGGCAATCTTAGAGTATACTATTTGGATGTTGGACAGGCAGATAGTATTTTAGTTATCGATAAAGATAAAACAATGCTAATTGATGCAGGTACAAACGAAGCAGGAGAAACGGTAGTAAACTTCTTAAAAGATAAAGGAATTACTAAAATTGATTATTTAGTTGGAACTCATCCACATGAAGACCATATTGGTGGGTTGGACGATGTAATAGATAATTTTGATATTGGAACAATTTACATGCCTAAAATGCAGACTACAACCAAAACGTTTGAAGATGTTTTAGATAGTATTACAGCTAAAAATTTGCAAGTTACGACACCTGTTGTAGGAGATAAATTTACTTTAACTAATGCTGATTGTACTATAATGGCAACAGATACAAAAGATACAGAAGAAAATTTGAATTTATCTTCTATCGTTATTAGAATGACATATGGTGGAAATAGTTTCTTATTTATGGGAGATGCAGAAGCAGAAGTAGAAGAGGCCAGAAATTGGCAACCTGCAGATGTTCTAAAGGTAGGACACCATGGTTCTAAAACATCTTCTACACAAAACTTTATAATGCAAGTAATGCCATCTATTGCAATTATACAAGTAGGAAAAGATAATTCATATAATCTACCAAATCAAGAGACTATAGATAAATTGAATGCTGTAGGTACAAAAATATATAGAACAGATGAAAGTGGAAATATACTTGTAACAAGTGATGGCTCTAATATACAGGTAGAAACTAATGTAAAATAGATAGGAGAAGATAATGAAAAATTTTATAGAGAAACATTTGAACAAAATAAATATAGGGCTTATTGTGTTAATCGCAATAGCCCCTCTTTTACTATGTTTTAATAGTAGTTTATGGTTTGATGAAGCATATTCTGTAGGAATTGCAAAGCAACCTTGGGGAAATTTATTCATTTCAACAATAAATGATGTACACCCAATTTTATATTATGTATTATTAAAATTATATTCATTAATTTGTGGAACCAGTGTTGTAGCATTAAGGATATTTTCTGTAATTCCAATTGTATTGTTAGCAATATTTTCATTTGTAAAAATAAGAAAAGAATTTGGAGATAAAGTAAGTTTTTACTTCAATTTAGTATTATTACTTTTACCTGTTACAATGCATTATGGCTCACAAATAAGAATGTATAGCTTAAGTATGTTATTTGTAACAATTACAGCAGTATATGCATATTTAGCATATAAAAATAATAATAAAAAAGACTGGATAATATTTGCTATAGCTAGTATATGTAGTGCATACACACATTATTTTGCATTATTTACAATAGGAATTATAAATATCTTATTATTATTCTTTATTGTAAGAGAAAAGAAAGAACTTTTAAAAAGATGGTTTATATATGGAGCAATACAAATCGTATGTTATTTACCAGGAATTGCAATATTTTTATTACAATCAACAAGAGTTGCTGGTGGATTCTGGATTAGCGTAAACTATCCAGATATTATAACTCAAATTATAGAGTTTTTCTTTAAGGATAGTATTAATTCTGGATTGCCTTCTATATTTGGACTATTTATAGTAATCTACATGATTTTAAGAGTACATAAATTATATTTAGAAGATAAGAAAAAAATTAGACCAATTACAATAGCATTAACAACTTGTGGCCTTGTAATACTTGTAACATTATTAATTTCTTTTGTAAGAGCAGTATTTATACCAAGGTATATGATACCAATGTTAGGGTTATTTATATTTGCATTTGCATATGTCTTATCTGTCGAAAAAAGTCGATTAATAAAAATAATAGTTATTATTGGATTAATAGTGCTAACAATATGGAATGGAGTTACATTATGGGATAAATCTTATTCAGCAGAAAATAATAAGCCAATAGAAGCCATTCAAGCAGAAGTAAAGCCAGAAGATATATTTGTATATACAACAATTGGACCTAGTAGTTCTGTTGCAATAAACTTTGACGAAAATAAACAATATTTCTATAATAAAGACAATTGGACCGTAGAAAAAGCATATGGAGCATTTGCACCTCAAATGAAAGTAGTAAATAATTTGGATGAAATACAAAATTATATTGGTAGAATTTGGGTAATAGATGCAGGGGACACTAATATGTATGATTATATAAATGAAATGGAAGGAACTACAGTTATAAAAGAAAAAGAAAAATATTATCATCCATTTAGTGGAGATACATTTATAATCTCATTATTTGAGAAAAATTAACTAAGTAATGAAAAAAATAAAAAAAATTTAATTGGCCGACAAGTTTCGACAAAAAATATCGACACTATATGCTATAATTTGTATATAGGAGGGATGCGATATGGATGTTACTTTAGCAATAAAAAAACATAGAGCGAAACTAGAACAAATGATTTTAGACAATAAAGACTATAATGAAATAGTCAAACAAAGCCAAAAGTTAGACAAATACATAAATATCGCAATGCAGGATATATTGGCAAAAGCTGGTAGTAAAGACTAAAAGCGCTATACAAATGAGTAGCGCTTTTAGTATGAGATATATTATATGTATTAGTAATAACTTTTGGAAACTAAAATTTGTTCTGTAAAGAAATGTTGCTAATTAAAGTTATAAAAACATTAAATAATTACAGATGCAAGTTAGGGTGAGAATCGCTCTAACTTGTTTTAGTTAAAAAATATTCAAGGCACTAAATAAATATTGACATTCAAAGGAATAAGCAATAGAATAATGGGGAGAATGAATTTAAGGAAGGTGATTTTTTATGCCATTTGTAACAACAAAGGATATGTTTGAAAAATCTATGAAGGAGAAATTTGCAATAGGTGCATTTAATATTAATAATATGGAGTTTGTACAAGCAATAATGGATGCAGCAGCTAAAGAAAATTCACCAGTTATATTACAAACTTCAGCAAGTGCTATAAAATATGCAAGAGTACCATATTTAAAGAAAATGATAGAAGCAGGTTTAGAAGAACATGACATTCCAGTAGCATTACATTTAGATCATGGTCCAGATTTCGAAACATGCAAAATGTGTGTAGATAATGGTTATACATCAGTTATGTTTGATGGTTCAAAATATGATTTCGAAACAAATATAAAATTAACAAAAGAAGTTGTAGACTATGCACACGCACATGGTGTAGTAGTAGAAGCTGAACTTGGAAAACTTGCAGGAATAGAAGATGATGTTAACGTTTCAGCAGAAGATGCAATGTATACAGACCCAGAAGAAGCAAAAGAATTTGTAGAAAGAACAGGTTGTGATTCTTTAGCAATAGCAATTGGAACAAGCCATGGAGCATATAAATTTAAAGGTGAAGCTAAATTAAGATTTGATATTTTAGCAAAAATCAAAGAAAAAATACCTAATACACCAATAGTATTACATGGTGCATCAACTGTTATTCCTGAATTAGTAGAAATTTGCAATAAATATGGAGCAGATTTACCAGGAGCAAAAGGTGTTCCAGACGAAATATTACATGAAGCAAGTATATCTGGAGTATCTAAAATAAATGTAGACACAGACTTAAGATTAGCTATGACAGCTGGAATAAGAGAAACATTTGTAGAAAATCCAAGTGTATTTGATCCAAGAAAATATATGGGTAAAGGAAGAGACTTAATAGAAGAAACAGTTGCTCATAAAATAAGAGATGTATTTGGATCAAGCAACAAAGCATAAAATATGATATAGAGGGATTTGGGGACGTTCTTTAAATCCCTATTATATATAATATGAAAAAGCATTCAAGTTAGAAAACCTAATTTGAATGCTTTTTCATATACTATATTACCAAATTATAACAAATATGGTAAAAATTTCTTAAGAATAAATACGAACAAACGTTTACAACAAATAAAAACGATGCTATAATAAGTTTATACTTATAATTTGGAGTGTGAAGAGAATGCAGAAATATTACTTGTGCATAGATCTAAAAACATTTTATGCTTCTGTTGAGTGTGTGGAAAGAGGATTAGATCCATTTAATACAAATTTGGTAGTTGCAGATCCTAATAGAGGAAAAGGAACAATTTGTTTAGCAATATCTCCAAAAATGAAAATGTTAGGAGTAAAAAATAGATGTAGGATTTTTGAGATTCCTCCAACAATAAAATATATAGTAGCCACTCCAAGAATGAAGAAATATATAGAATATTCAGCAAATATATATGCTATTTACTTAAAATATTTTTCAAAAGAAGATATACATGTATATTCAATAGATGAAGCTTTTATGGATGTTACCAAATATTTAAAATTATACAAATTAAATCCAATAGAACTTGCAAAAAAAATAATAAAAGATATATTTAAAACTTATGGAATAACAGCTACAGCTGGAATTGGAACAAATATGTATTTAGCTAAAATTGCGCTTGATATTACAGCAAAGCACAATCCAAATAACATAGGTTATCTAAATGAGGAAAAGTACAAAAGAGAATTATGGCATCATAAACCACTTTCAGATTTTTGGCAAATAGGAAAAGGAATAGAAAGAAGATTAAATAAAATGGGAATCTTTGATATGTATGATATTGCTCATACTACTCAAAAAAGGTTATATAAAGAATTTGGGGTAAATGCAGAATATTTAATAGACCATTCTTGGGGAAAAGAAAGCTGTACTATTGCAGATATAAAAGCATATAAGCCCAAAACAAATTCTATAACTAATAGTCAAGTTCTATTTGAAGATTATTCATTTATAAAAGCAAGATTAGTATTAAAAGAAATGGTAGAGCTAGGGAGTTTAAGACTTATAGAAAGTAATTTAGTAACTGATACTGTAGGGCTTTATATAGGCTATTCAAAAAATACTATAAAAGCAACAGGAGGAACTAGAAAATTAATTAATTATACAAATACCTATTCAGAACTTTTAAAAGCGTTTTTAGAAATATATGATAAAACTACAGATAAAGATATTCCAATTAGACGAATAGGCGTAAACTTTACAAATGTAATTGAGACAGAGAGCGTACAATTAAGTTTATTTATAGACCAAGAAAAGATTGATGAAGAAAGAAAATTAGAACTTGCAATGTGTAAGATAAAAAATAAAATGGGAAAAAATGCAATAATAAGAGGAATGGATTTAGAAGATGGTGCAACAACAATTATGAGGAATAAATTAATAGGAGGTCATAATAGTGGTGAATAAAGTAGCAAGGGCAAAACAATTTCTTCCATTTGATGCATTGAAAGGATTGCAAGAAGCATTAAGGGAAAAAGAGAGAGAGTACGAAGAGAAAAAGGATTTATCAGAAGATACTTTAAATGATTTAAACAATAAATTTAATCAAATTGACAATGGAAGTTTGGTTAAAATAACATTTTATAAAAATGGAAAATATAGCGAAATTAAAGGAAGAGTGACAAATATTGATTATGTTAAAAAGAAAATTCAAATTAATAAAGAATACAATATAAATATTTGTGATATTGTAAATATAATTAAGCAAGTAATTTTGTTTATATAATGTAAAGGAGGAAAAATAAAAAATTGATTTATTTAAAAAAATTTGAATTACCAGATAAAGAAGACTATAGTGGATATCCATTTCATTTATTTTTAGAAAAAGAGTTTTTTAATATTAAATTTGATACAATTACAATTTTTTATGGAGATAATGGCTCGGGAAAATCTACTTTATTAAATATCATAACAGAAACAATTAATAAATCTAGCAAGGTAATTAAAAGGAAAAATGATATAGTGAAATCTGAATATTTTGATATGTATATAAATGAATGTAAATATTATGTTCAGAATAATATTCCTTTAGATAGTAAAATAATTTGCAGTGAAGATATTTTTAAAGATATATTATCTAAACGTAAAGAAAATGAGGAAAAGAATAATGCAAAAGAAGATTTGAAAAAGCAATATTTTCAATATAAATATAATCCAATTAACTATACTTCACTAGAAAATTTAAGCCTTTCAGTCGAAACGAGAAAAAAGACGCAAAGTAAATTTATAAAAAGTAGAATTGAAGAAAATTTAAGGGAATTTTCTAATGGACAGACAGCTTTAGATTTTTTTGATAAAGAGTTGCAAGAAAATTGTTTATATTTACTAGATGAGCCAGAAAATAGTCTATCACCTAAATTTCAGTTAGAACTAGTACAGCTGATAAATGAATTGACTAGATTCTTTAAATGTCAATTTATAATAGCAACACATTCTCCATTTTTTTTAGCAATTCAAAATGCTAAGATATATAATTTAGATAAAACACCTGTTGCAGAAGAGAAATGGTACGAACTAGAAAATATGCAGATTTATTATAACTTTTTTAAAGGAAATAAAAGTTATTTTGAGAATAGATAGATTTTGTCCAACAGTAAAGAATACAGTTGGACATTTTAAATTTTATATATTGATTTTTCATTTAAAATAGGGAAAAGAGGAACCTCCCCAAATCCCTGTGCTCAAATCCTTATTCTAATTTTTTGGTTTCTGAATTTTTAAAACTTAAATACCACGACATACCATTTCTACTTTTATTAATACTTTCATTTCTTTCACGTAAAGCATTAAATGTTTTAGGAGGAGGAACAATCATAGGGTTCCCAGGAGCCCAGTTAGCTGGTGTCATACAATTATTTTGGTCGGCATATTGTAGTGCAGTTACAGTTCTTAATATTTCTGGAATGTATCTGCCTATATTCATTGGATAAACAAAAATACTTCTTATAATTCCCTTATCATCAATAATAAATACATTTCTAACAGTTTCTGTAGAGCTTACATCATTAGATATCATTCCATATTTTCTGGCGATAACTCCATTTTTGTCTGCAATCATAGGAAAATTTACAATAAGTCCTGTTTTTAGATAAATATCATATAACCAAGCAAGATGCGAATTTAACCCATCTACGCTTATACCAATAAGAGCAGTATTTATTTTTTTAAAGTATGTATCTGCTTTTGCAAAACCAATTATCTCGGTTGTACAAACAGGTGTAAAATCGCCCGGGTGTGAGAAAAATACTATCCATTTACCTTTATAATTAGAAAGAGAAATGTCTCCCATTGTAGAAACAGCATCAAAATCTGGAGCTTCCATACCAATTTTTAAGTTATTATTCATCATTATTTCATAATCCATAAAATTAAACTCCTTTAAAAATTTTTTATTATAATATATGAAAAAATTCTGCAGAAGTTACAAGGATAAAAATAGAAAAGAATAAAAAGAATTTAAACGTAAATAATAAAAACAAGGAGGTATGTAAAATGGAAAGTAATCAAAAAATTCATTGCTCAGTTGGAAGTTGTAAATATAATGATATAACAGTTCAGGAATGTAAATTAAAAGCTATAAATATTATGCCAAATACAAATGTAAATACAGGTGATGAAAAGGAAACAATGTGTGTAAGTTATAAAAACAATAAATAGAGGTTAGTGAAAATAATTATAAAAGACAAAAAGACATTGCCATCAGGCAATGTCTTTTAATAAAATATTATAAATTTTTTTCGCGTAAATTCTTCATAATTTGTTTATTAGCATCTTTCTTTTTTAAATCTTCTCTTTTATCATATAACTTTTTACCTTTGCCTAAACCTAGTTCTAATTTTACAAAACTACCTTTAAAATAAATATTTAACGGTATTAACGCATATCCTTTTTGTTTTAATAATCCATATAATTTAAGAATTTCTTTTTTATGTAATAATAGTTTTTTTGGTCTTAAAGGGTCTTTATTATATATATTTCCATGCTCGTAAGGACTAATATGCAAATTATATACATAACATTCGCCATTAGAAATGCTAGCATAGCTATCTTTTAAATTTACTTTGCCTAATCTTATAGATTTAATTTCTGTACCTGAAAGAACAATGCCAGTTTCGTAAGTATCTAAAATTTCATAATTATGCTTAGCTGTAGGGTTCTTAGCAATTAATTTTGTATTCATAAATCTTACCTCGCTTAATTTGTTAATTAATAACTGTATTATAGCATGAATATATGAAAAGTAAAAGATTAAGCTGCCACAAAAGAGTAGCAGCTTATAGATTAATGTGAAAATTATTCATTATGATTTCTTTTAACTAAATACCATATAAGAAATGCAATTCCTAATACAACAGCTACTACTATTATCCACGACCAAACTGTACCATTAGAAAAAGCTGATGTTGCAGCTGTGGTTGCAGTTCTAGTAGCATTATATACACCATCTTTCATATCTGTAGTAGCTTCGCCTACACCATTTGTAAAGTCCTTTGCTTGTTCTTCAGTTTTAGTAACAACATTACTAGACATATCTTTTATTGAGTTAGCAGTATTTTGAACAGCATTTGATGCATCTTGCATAACATTTTCTGTATGTCCAACACCATTTTTGGTAGATTCTGCAGCTTTATGAAGCATATCATTATTAGCAAAAGAATTACCAGTTATAAAAAATATTATTACAGCAGAAAATATAATAAAAGAAATCTTTTTAGCTATATTAGCCATAATTTACCTCCTGCTAAAGTTTGAGGATATTATTTGCAAATAAAAAACATAAGTTTAATTAAATTTGCAAATAATAAAAATACCTCAATATTATTTTTAGAAATTTAATTAAAAATATGCAAAAAAAATAAACCAATCTATCTAAAGATTGGTAATAAATTTAGTGTTTTAATCTAATTAATATAGCAATACTTAATAATATAAGTAAAATTCCGATTACAATTAATAAAATATTTAAAATATTAGAAATATCTAATCCACTAGAAGATGTAGTAGAATATGTGTTTGGTGTAGTTGGTTGGTAAGTTGAAGCTGTAGCCATAGTGTTAGATGTTTCGTTTGATGTAAGGTTCATGTCTATATCATCTGCTGCGAAAGCAGGTGCAATATTTACAAAAAATAAACTTAAAATTATTATTGGCATTAGTAATAAAAATTTTTTTATCATATGTTTAACCCTCCTAAAATGTCCCTTGTTTATATTATCTATTTTATATGTTATAATCATACACAAAAACATAAAAAAAGTCCATACAAAACTAAAAAAAATTAAAAAAATATTGACAATATAAAATCTTAAATATATCTTTAAACTAAGGAGTGGTAATATGGACGAATATATGGAAAAATTAGTAAATAGCAAAGAATTCGAAGTGTTTAAAAATCTAGATAAAGCTACATTAAAAATTATTTTAATGTATTTAAAATTTAATTTAGTAGAAATGTACCAACAAACAGAAGTTGAAGCTAATAATAATCAAATAAGATATGCTATTATAAAAAGTTGTATACCATCAGATTATAATTACTTAGAATTTTTAATGGATTGTAATTATAGAATAAATTTAAATATCGCTAGGAACGTGTTTATAGATAAAATTGGGGATAAGAAAATCAAATGTCAAAAATGTGGACTACAATATTGTATAAAATATTTAGTAAGAAATTTTTTGTATGAAATATTAAATGCTCAAAAACGAGATAAAGTTGTGATAGATCCAAAAAAATTAATAAATATGTTTTTAAACGAAGAACCAGAAGAGGTCTTATATAATTCTATTGATATTAAATTTGACAATATAGATACAGTAACATTAATGTTTGTTGAAATTTTATTAAAAAATAAATTTATTAAATTAAAAGAATATAATGACGATACGAAAATAGCAAAATTTAATGCTCTAAATTTAGTTAAATTAGAAAATAGCATATATTATATTAATAAAATACATCAGTATTATTCTGGCAATTATGATAATGAATTAGTAGTTAATATAGAAGACTTCGAAAAAAATATAGAGATTAATTCAAATGAAAGTTACGAATATGTATATAGTTTAACTGCATATTATGAATATTTAATTGAAGTAAAAAAAGTGGATGTTATAAAGCAATTAGAAAATTATTTAGCAAGAAGAAACAAAGATAAAATAACTAATAGAGGAAAATATTTTAATAGAATCTATTTAAATAGGCTAGAAAAATTATCTTGTAATAAAGAAACAAAAAATAAGATAAAAAAGCTATTTAATTATGTATTAAACTATAATTATACAACAGCTACACCATTTGTACCTATTAATATTGTAATGTATACAGAAGATAGGGAAATGGCTACAAACATTTCAGAGCTAATTGGTGAATATATGTGGTATTTTGTATATTTAAAGGATAGTACAAAATATTATGAATATTCAATGAATGAGATTATTTCTGATAAAAATCTAATAAATCAGATGTATGTTGATTATAGCAATGGAAAAACTACATACAAATATGGAATAATACGAATTATGGATTTCCAAAATATAATTTATGCATCAGACAAAGATCAAAATATAATATTAAATTTATTAGCAGAAAAAATATTAAAAAATAATTCTAGAATAGTAACGATGATATATGGAAAGAAAGAGGTAATAAAAGGAATATTAGATAAACATCCAATTTTATCAGAAGATTTATTTAATATAGAATTAAACATTGACGAATTGGATATAAATGAAGTTTATAATATAGTTATAGAAAGATTAAGTTTAACAGAGCAATTGACTCCAGAAATAAAAGAAAAGATATACAATTATATAAAATTAAGTTATGGAAGTAGTGAGCTTAAAAATACAGAATATGCTAAAGTATTATTTAATAAGATAATATTAAATGAAAACAGTACTTTCGATGAGAATAAAAATAAGGTTTTAGAGTTAGAGGATATTCCTAATTTGTACAACACAAGAGATTTACCACAAATCTTATCAGAACTAAATGAAATGATAGGACTAGGTAAGATAAAAAAGCAGATTAATAATCTAGTAAGTTTATTAAAATTTAATAAACGAGCAAATATCGATATTTCCAAATTTAATCTTCATATGGTATTTACAGGTAATCCAGGAACGGGAAAAACAACTGTTGCAAGACTTTTTAGTGATATCTTATATAATTTAGGATATACTAAGAAAAATAAACTTGTAGAAGTATCAGCAAAAGACTTAATAGCGGAATATGTTGGGCAAACAGCTGGTAAAACATATAATGTACTAAAGTCAGCTTTTGGAGGAGTATTATTTATAGATGAAGCATATTCAATTGTTGAAAGTGGTTCTAATGCTTCTTTTGCAAGTGATTGTATGACGACAATATTAAAAGTTCTAGAGGACCAAAAAGATAATTTAATAGTTATTTTTGCGGGATATGAAAAACAAATGGAGAAATTTATAAAATTTAATCCAGGTTTAAAATCTAGAATAGGATATACGATAAAATTTGATGATTATACAAGCCAAGAATTAATAGATATTTTTAAACAATTAGTTGAAAAAAATAATTTAAAAATTACAGATGAAGCATTAAAGAAAGTGGAAGGCATAATAGAGACATCAAAAAAAGTTGAGGACTTTGGAAATGCAAGATATATAAACCAAATATATCAAGATATTTTAATTGAGCATTCAAGAAATGTGGAAAATATAGACAATGATGAAAATTTAATGGTTATAACAGAAGATGATATAAATGCAGAAAAATTAACAGCAAAAAATGAAGCAAGAAGGATAGGATTTTAAAATGTATTATACATATATGTTAAGATGTACAGATGATTCAATTTATACAGGGATTACTACTGATTTGAAAAGAAGAATGGATGAACATTTTACCCAAGGAGAAAAATGTGCCAAATATACTAAAAGGCATAAAGCAAAAAAGTTAGAGGCAGCGTGGAGTAGCGAAGATAGAAAACTAGCTTCAAAATTAGAATATTATATAAAACATTTACCAAAAAGTGAAAAAGAAGATATTATAAAACACAATAAAAATATAACCGTTCTAAGTGAAAAATTAGATATTACATCTTATAAAAGAATTAGATTAAAGAGGTGAAGAGTAATGGAAAAAGAAGCATTTTTTAAATTATCATATGGACTATATATTATAACTACAAAATATGAAGAACATTTTGCGGGATGTGTTGTAAATACTGTTGTGCAAGCAACAGCAGAAGAAAAGCCAAAATTATTAGTAACTGTAAATAAAGAAAATGATACTAATGTAACAATGAAAAAATCAAAGAAAGTAAATATATCTGTGTTATCACAAGATGCAGATATGTTATTAATTGGTAAATTTGGCTTTAGAAGCAGTAAAGATTTTAATAAATTAGATGGAACAGAGCATATAATGGGAAAAAATGATATTCCGGTAATTACTAAAGCTACATCATCATATATAGAGGCAAATATAATAAACGAAATAGATTGTGGAACACATACTATATTTGTATTAGAGGCAGAAGAGGCAAAAATATTAACTAACAAACCAGTTTTGACATATGATTATTATCACAATGTAATAAAAGGAAAGACTCCACCAAAAGCATCATCATTTAGTAATTAAAAGTAGAGTGTGCTTATATTAAAGGGAAGACTAAAAAAGAGGGGGCATTATAAAAATGCAAGAACATGTAGAATTAGAAGTTTCGTTAGAAATAATAATGGCAGAAATTGCAAATTGTATGTTTAATTTAAAAACTAAAGAAGACGAAATAAAACTTAATAAGTTAATAGCACTTCAAGAAAGTGCATATAAAGGAAATAGAGAAAGTGTCAAAAAGATATTAAACAAGGAGTTTTAACATGGAAAGAAGAAAAATTTCAAAAGAAGTATATGATAAAATAATAAAGCAAATACCTAATAAAATAATAGAAATGTTGCCAGATAAGCCCGAAAACTTATTAAGATATGCAACTAGAATTAAAGAGGTTCAATTTTCTAAAAATGTGGATGAACCTACAAAAAAATTAATGAAAGAAAAATTATTAAGTGATGAAGAATATTTAAGAACTTTTTTCTTTGTTATGGCTATTACTTTTTATAATAAAAAGAGAGTAGAAAATCCTCAAATAAAAATAGTTGCAGCACAAACAGGTAGTGGAAAAAGCAATTTAACTGCAAAACTTTTAAGAGAAGATGAAAACTATATTTTTGTTGATTCAGATAAATATAAACATTTTAGGTATGATGCGAAAGACATTGCAAATGAATACCAAGTGTTATATCCATTTTTAACAGGACCAGATGGATATGATCATGCAGATAATATATATGAATATGCAATAGCAAACAAATATAATATTATAAAAGAATCTGCACCATCAAAAAATAAAGGTTTATTAAATGTTGATGCAGAAGAGCTTTTAAAAAATAATTATAAAATTTCTGTTTATATCTTAGCTGTTGGTGAACTAAACAGTTTATTATCAGTACATGAAAGATATGAGCTACAAATAATACATGGATTAAAAACTGCAAAATTAACATCTATAGGAAGACACGATGAATCATACGAAGCGTTAATACCAAATGTTAAAGAAATAATAGATGATAAAAGAATAAGTAGAATTAATGTATATATACGTGGAAATTTGGCTAATGAATATAATCCAACACAAATATTTCCTTCTGAGAGATTTTGTGATATAATAGAGGCCCTTAAAGTTGTTAGAGAAGAGGACAATGACAATACTAAAAAAGAATTTAAAGAAAGATATGAATTAGTACATAAACAAATGGAAGCTAGAAAGGCACCAAAGGAACAATTTGAGCAGCTTGAGGAGATTTATAGGAGGAGCATTAAATGAAGGAAGAATATGTAGAGCTTGCTACAGAAATCGTAGAAGATCAATTAGCAACTGTTATAAATGAATATGCAGTAAGCCAAAACCAACAAGCTAATAAATTATTAGAGCAAAAGATAGAAATATTACAACAAATGAAAGGTGAAATAAATAAAGGTAATTCAAATATTATAAAGATGGTATTAAAAAGAAAGAAGAAAGGAATAATATGATTGATTATAACGAAACAAGAGGAATTTCAAAAGAAACATTAAATGAATTATTACAAGAATTAAACCCAGACTTTATAAAAAAATTACCAGATACACCACAAGAAATATTAAAGTTTGCAAAAAGAAGAGTAAATCCATACATATCTGAGAATATTAATGAAACATTAGCTAAACAAATGTTGGAAACAAGACAAACTGACAAGGAATATTTATTAACTTTGTTTAAAGCTATGACTATTACATTTATTAATGGTCAAGATCCTTCTCAACATCCAGTTGCAGCTGTATTAGTATCTCAAACAGGTGCAGGAAAGACTAGTTTAAGAGAATTAATAAATCCTCAAAATCAAGTATATGTTGTTATAAATCCAGATTTATATAAAAAGTATAGATCTGATGCAGACAAGATTAGAGAAAAAGATAGAACACATTTTGGGGCTTTAACAGGAATAGATTCATATGATCATGCTGCTAATATTAGAACCTATGCGATGGAAAAAGGATATAATATTTTAATAGAAGTGGCTCCTTCATTACAACAAGGTTTAATAGGAGTAGATGAAAAAGAATTAGAAGAACATGGTTACCAATTAGATTTACATGTTATGGCTGTTGGAGATTTAGTAAGTGCTATATCTATCCATCATAGGTATGAAACTTCAATATTTGTTTATAATGGTCAAGGTGATACTAAATTAACAGATTTACATAGGCATGATGAATCCTATTTGGCTGTTAGCGAATGCTTAGAAGGTATGGACCCAGAAAGAATAAGCTTATATATTAGAGGTAAAAATGCAACTATTCCTCCGAAAAAGATACCAACAGAAGGAAAAACAATGACAGAAATTTTAAATATGCTACAAAGGGAAAGATCTGTTTCAAATTATGCATATGTAGTAGGTAGTGGAGAACCCTCTTTTATATCTGATTATCAAGAAATATTACAGTTAATGCAAAAAAGAAATGCTCCACAAGAAGAATATGAGCAACTAAATAATATATATGGAAGATATGTACATTATAAAAGTCAAATTAAAAGCGCAGAAGGAAGGTAAAAATAACAATAAGCTTGCTGATTATTATAATCAGTACGCTTATTGTTGTTTGGTTCGAAACAATAGTTAAGATGAAGTTATGTTCTGCCTAATTTTTTCTGGCATAAAACAATAGGCATGTTTTTGCCAAAACTTCATTGCTGGCAAATATAAGTCATCATCAGGATCTAATTCCCAAGGGCGTGGACTAGCCTCTAATCCAGTAAATCTTATGTTAGTAATAACATAAAATACGCCATCTATATCAACCATCTTTTCGAAGTCAATAGAAAGGCGCTGGATTGCTTGTGGAGAAGAAAATGCCATATAAACCGGATGTTTTTCTCCATGTCGAACGACCTTCATAAGATCATCAATGTCTTCATAAAACGACAATGGACTATAATCAACATAACCAATAGTCGATTTTGCTTTTACCCTATAATTTTCGTTTTTTTCTTTCAGTTTTACATTACTAACAACTTTTCTTAAAAAAGCAATGTTAATATTGCAACAGAACTCCCTTGAATAATATACAGGGTATAAATTTTTTGCATGCCCTATAAATTTAAGATTCCGTTTCCAAAAAGCTTTGGAAACTTCATAAGAATCTTTATATTTTATGAGAGCTACTATTAGTCTTCGCTTATGTCCTTTGCCAGAAAGTTCATATGGGATGAGTGAAGAGATTCGCTCCATATCCTGATACAAATATGAACCTTCAATAACTTCTTTCACCATATCTAACGTAACATGCTTGTCAAGTTTTATTCCATACCGAGAACAAACTTTAAAACCATTCTTAGATACAGCAACTAATTTTTTAGGTGGTGAGTTAGAATTTTTCATAACATTTAGTTCTTAATAAATTAAGAACTACCTCCCTTCTAAAACTACAAGACCAGCAAAAGGAAACTATCCTTTATATGCTAATCAACCGTTTTGCTACAATGCCATTATATAAGCATATTTAGCATAATACAAGTTTTTTGCAAAATTAAATAAATTTTTGTATAATAATGTCACATTATTATTAATAAAAATTAATGTTAGGAGGAAAAATGTTAAATATAGGTTGTCACTTATCAATTTCTAAAGGATATGAAAATATGGGAAAGGAAGCACTAAAAATTGATGCTAATACTTTTCAGTTTTTTACAAGAAATCCTAGAGGCGGAAAAATAAAAGAATTAAATATAGAAGATATAAATAATTTATTAGAAATTATGAAAAAAAATCAATTTGCTAAGATACTAGCGCATGCACCATATACAATGAATTTGTGTTCAGATAAAGAAGATATTCGCGAATTTGCTAAAAACATGATGAAAGAAGATTTAGAAAGAATGGAATATATTCCAGGAAATATGTACAATTTTCATCCGGGAAGTCATGTAGGGCAAGGAGTAGAACAAGGTATAGAATATATTGCAAAAGCTTTAAATGAAGTACTTACCAAAAATCAATCTACCACAGTGTTGTTAGAGACAATGGCAGGGAAAGGTACAGAGATAGGAAGAAGTTTTGAAGAAATAAAGACAATAATAGATAAAGTTAGCTTAAAAGAAAAATTAGGAATTTGCCTTGATACTTGCCATATAAATGATGCAGGATATGATGTAAGTGATATTGATAAAGTATTAAATGAATTTGATAAAATTATAGGTTTAGAATATTTAAAAGCAATACATTTAAATGATAGTATGAATGAATTAGGAAGTCATAAAGATAGACATCAAAAGATAGGAGAAGGTACAATAGGAATTACAAATTTTGAAAAAATTATAAATCATCCTGTGCTAAGAGATTTGCCTTTTTATTTAGAAACACCAAATGATTTAACAGGATATGCAAAAGAAATAAGCTTACTAAGGAATTTGTATAAAAGTTAAAATAGAAAAAAGGAGAGAAGATTAATGCTTTCAGTAATGGAGGTAAAAAAGAGGTTACCAAGAGATTTTATAGAAGAATTATATAATTTGCATTCACCACTAGTCGCAGATAAAATTTTAGCTGGAATGGCAGGAAAAAGGAATACTACTTTGCGTGTAAATACATTAAAATATAATATTCAAGATCTAATGAGATATTTTAGAGAGATAAATATCAAGTTCGAAAGAGTGAGTTTTTTAAGCGATGCATTAGTAATAAAAAATGCAACCGAAAAGGATATTCAAAAGCTAGATATCTACGAAAAGGGATATATTTATTTGCAAAGCTTGTCTAGTATGATTCCACCACTAGTGCTAGGTGCGAAAGAAAATGAACAAATATTGGATATGGCATCAGCACCAGGAAGTAAAACAACACAAATCTCTGCAATGATGAATAATACAGGACATATTATTGCAAATGAATTGGACAAGATAAGATGTGAACGTTTAAAATTTAATCTAAACAATCAAGGAGCAACAAATGTAGAAGTCATAAATGGATATGGCGAAAAATTAGGAGAGAGATATCCTAAAAACTTTGATAGAGTTTTATTAGATACACCATGTAGTGGAGAAGGTAGATTTATTGCAGAAATAGCAGGTACATATCGAAATTGGTCATTAAAAACAGTAAAAGAACTTTCAAAAATACAAAGAAAACTTATAAAAAGTGGGTATAATGCATTAAAGCCAGGAGGAATAATGGTATATTCTACATGCACATTAAACTTAGAAGAGAATGAAAATATTTTAAAATGGGCATTGGAGAATTTAAGTCTAAAAATGATGGATATAGATTTGAATATAAAAAGCGCAATACCAGGAGACAAACTGGGTACAAATTTAGGGTTAGAAAAAGCAATAAAAATATTGCCTAATAAAGAAACAGAAGGATTTTTTATAGCAAAATTAAGAAAAATTTAGCAAGGAGGATAAAATATGGAGTCAAGAATTGAAGAAGCAGTTAATAAAAAGAAAAAAGGGTATAATTGTGCACAAGCAGTAGCTTGTACTTATTGTGATTATGCAGGTGTTGACGAAGAAACAATGTTTAATATATGCCAAGCTTTTGGTACTGGTATGGGAACACTTGAAGGAACTTGTGGCGCAATAGTTGGAGCAGGTGTTGTTTTAGGAATGATGAATAAGCAGAGATTAAAAACGAATCAAGATATAAGAAAAATTATGCAGGACTTTAAAGCTCAAAATTCTACAGTTATTTGTAAAGAATTAAAAGGAATAGGAACAGGAAAAGTCTTAAGAGAATGCAATGATTGTGTACGAGATGCTGCTAGATTTTTAGAAAATATAATTGAAGAAAAAGAAAAACAGGTTGACGTAATTTAAATTAGATGCTAAAATAGAACTATGTTTTAAGAGTTTACCTAAGAGTATAAACTTGAGCGGTAAAGGGTAATTGGAAATTACTTACACTTTAAGTAAGATTGGATAAGAAATAATTCGAGTCTTACAAAGGAGTCTTAAAGATTTCTTTGTAAGGCTTTTTTTCTTATATATTAAAAGATATAATATACTAAAATAGAGATATATTTGTAAAAGAGGATAAAAATTATGAAATTTGAAGAGATGAAAGAAGAGGAACTAAAAGAAACGCTAGAATTGGTAAAAAGAGTTTTTGATGAATTTGAAGCACCAGATTATACAGGCGAAGGAGTAACTAATTTTTATAAGTTTATTGCTTATGATAGTATCTTAGAACAATTAAAAAATAATTTTAAAATTTTTGTTGCAAAAGTAGAAGACAAAATAATCGGAATGGTTTGTATAAGAGATTGTTCTCATATTGCAATGTTATTTGTAGATAAAAAATATCATAAAAAAGGAATAGGAACAGAATTAATGAATATAGCAAAAAATTATTGCAAAGAAAAAAATGGAGACAATTATAAGATAACAGTGAATTCAGCACCATTTGCAATAGACTTTTACCATAAAATTGGTTTTAAAGATACTGGAAAAGAGCAAACGGTTGATGGAATAAGATTTTTACCAATGCAAATTTCAATATATAAATTTAAAGAATATGGAGATGAATATTTTGACTACTTATACCAGACAAAAAAAGAATGTTTTAAATGGTATGTAGAAAAAATATATGGTCCTTGGGAAGATGAATTTCAGGTAGAATTTTTTAAAAACTTTATAAGAGAAAAAAGAAATTACATAAAAATAATAATTTATAATGATAGACCAATAGGTATGTTTACAAACTATATTAATGAGGATGGAGACGATTTTATAGATCTATTTTACATAGATAAAGTCTACCAAGGAAACGGAATCGGAACACAAATTTTGAAGGAACAATTATTAGTAGATAAAAAAAGTAATGTAGATACTATATTACAAGTATTTAAAGAAAATCCTGCCAAAAAATTATATGAAAAAGTTGGATTTGAAGTATATGATGAAACAGATACTCATTATAAAATGATTAAAAAGATAAAGGAGGAATAGCTATGGCTAAATTTGTATTAATATGTGGACCGCAAGCTGTAGGTAAAATGACAGTTGGTCAAGAGCTTGCAAAATTGACAGGGTTAAAATTTATGCATAACCATGAAACGATAGATTTACCATTAAAGTTTTTCGAATTTAAGTCAGAGCAAAGAGAACGTTTAACAGATTTGTTTAGATTTTCAATCTTTGAGGAAGTTGCAAAAAGTGATTTAAAAGGAATGATATTTACTTTAATGTGGGCTTTCGAAAGACAAGAAGATTGGGATTGGGTACAACGAATAAAAGATATATATGATAAAGAAAATGGTGAATTTTATGTTGTTGAACTAGAAACAACTTTAGAAGAAAGGCTAAAAAGAAATAAGACCGAAAATAGACTAAAAAATAAACCTACTAAAAGGGATTTAGAATTTAGTGAGAAGTAATTATTAAAATCTGTAGATAAGCATAGACTAAATTCATATGAAGGAGAAGTAAAATACGAAAATTATATAAAAATAAATAACACAAATATCTCGGCGAAAGATACAGCAAAAATAATACAAGAAAAGTTTAAATTATAGGAGGAAATTTACAATGGAAGATGAATTAGAATTAATATTTCCATCAAAAGAATATAAAGAACAAATAGAAGAATTTAAAGAAGAATTTATACAAAATAATGAAAATAATATACCTGGTGGTGGAGGATTAGAAAGAGAAGAAACATTTGAAGCTTGGATGCAAAAAATTAATGATGATCTTTCAGAAGAAAAAAGTAAAGCAAGAGGAAGAGTTCCATCAGTATTATATTTAGCCTTTAGAAAGCAAGATCAAAGATTAATAGGAATAATTCAAATAAGATGTAAATTAAATGATTATTTATTAAATTTTGGAGGACATATTGGAGATTCCATAAGACCTTCGGAAAGAAATAAGGGCTATAGTACAAAAATGATAGCTTTAGCGCTTAAAGAGGCTAAAAAATTAGGTATAGGAAATGTTCTAATGACTTGTAATAAAAACAATTTAGCATCTGCTAGAACAATTATAAAAAATGGTGGTAAATTAGAAAATGAAGTGATTGAAGATAATAAAATAGTACAAAGATATTGGATAACTTTAAAAAAGAGATATGCAGATGGTAGAAATAAAGCTAACCATATATTAGAAAGTGATTTTAAAAATTTAAGAATAGATAATTATGAATTTAAAGGGAATATATCCTTGTTAACAATAAAAAAAGTTAGAAAAGAATGGCGAATAGATGTAGAACAAAGGTGCATTTTAGCTAACAATTACAATTGGCTAGAAATATATCCAGATGGTGAAAATTATTGTATTACTACAATGTTTGATGAGAATGATAATATAGCTGAATGGTATTTTGATATTGCAAAAGAACTAGGAGAAGAGAATGGAATTCCATATGAGGATGACCTTTATTTAGATGTAGTAATAGTGCCAGATGGAAGAATACATATATTAGATGAAGATGAATTAAAAAGTGCATATGATAGAAAAGAAGTAAGTAAAGAAGAATACGAAATGGCTTATAGAGTTGCAAATAAGATTATAGAAAAAGGAAAAAATAAGAAATATTTAGATGAACTAACAAAATTTACAACAAAATATTTAAAAATATTAAGAGGTGATGAAGATGTATTATAAAAAATTAATTGGAAAGAATATTTATTTAGCTCCAAAGACAATAGAAGATGCAGAGAAGTATGCAGAATGGTTAAATGATTTTAATACTACAGATTATTTAGGCAAGAGTGGAAAGATAATGATGTTAGAAAAAGAAAGAGAATATTTAGAAACTCATATAGATGATGAAGCAACGTTAGATATTGTAACATTAGCTGAAAATAAACTAATAGGAACAGTAGGTTTGGAAAGTATAGACCATTTAAATAGAAGAGGAACTTTAGGTATTTTTATAGGTGATGTAGAAGAAAGAGAAAAAGGTTATGGAACAGAAGCTATTAATTTAATTTTGGACTATGGATTTAATTATTTGAATTTAAACAATATAAAATTAGATGTTGTAGAATTTAATGAAAGAGCAATTGCGTGTTATAAAAAATGTGGCTTTAAAGAATGTGGTCGTAGAAGAAAAAGCGAATTTGTTGATGGAAAATATTATGACAGGCTTAGTATGGATATTTTAAAAGAAGAGTTTACTGGAAGATACATATTGAATAGAAATGTATAGAAAAATATTAATGAAAATTAGAAATTGAGATAAAAGATTTAATTAAAAAACACAACTATTGTAATTATGTAGACTTATCAAGCGGAATATGTTAAAATAATATCGGTAGTAACTGTTGAAATAAAGACATAGGAGGTATATTATGTGGAAATATTTTAAGGATTTAGAACGGACAATGTCTGTTCGAGAATTAAATGACCTTGCCTCAGAGATAGCTGAAGCTTATGCGGATAGAGAGTCTGCTGGTATTACGAAGTCAGACTTGGCAGAAGAGAATGACATGACAGTAAAGCTAATCAGCGAACTTTTAGATTATGCGGTAGTGCATAGTCTGGTGAGCGGGGCAACAGTAAGCCGGATGGAGAGGCGGGCGCTTGAAAACCAAAAAAAGCATTCACCAGATGGTGAAAGGTTTTCTGCTAAAGCACATTATTCTGAACTGCGTAAAAAACGTGTGGAGCAGGAAGTGTTCAGCTTTTCTGAGAGTAGAATAAACGAGCTAGCTGTCAGCTTCGCAGACGAAACAGACAAAAGCAAGGAAGACTTTGCAATCCGTTATGGAGTTGAAAAGAAAACTGTAGATATTATTCTGAAAAAAGCAATCACAGAAAGTATCTGCAGTGATGAAGTTTTCAGAAAGATTGAAGAGAGGTCTATCAGGAAAAATGATACTCCTGAAACAAGAGATTTTTTCAAAAAGCTTCACGAAAGACGTGAAGCAAAAAGGAAAAACTTTTTCGCATAAGCGTACCAAAGCACAGAAGCAGCATGGAAGATATTCTTCCAGCTGCTTTTGTGAACTTTAGGGACGGAACTTAAAGTTCAAAAATTATGTAAATTATACTGAGGTATATTCGATAAATAATTATTAGCTACATAAAGTATAAAACCAATAAAAATAGAAATAATAAACAAAGGAGGTAAAAATATGGAAGAGAAAAATTTAAAAATATTAAAAGAAATTCATAAAGCCACAAAAATGGGAATGGATTCGATATCCTTTGTTGCAGAAAAATTAGATGATAATAAATTGAAAGATAACTTAAGTTTCCAATACACACAATATGGACAAGTAATGGATAGAGTAAACAAATTATATGAAAATTATGGAGAAATACCAGAAGATAAAAATGTAATGAATACAATCATGGGCTGGACAGGAGTTCAAATGAATACAATGGCAGACAAGAGCCCATCACATATAGCAGAAATGATGATAGAAGGAACAACAATGGGAATAATAGAAGGAAGAAAACTAATGAATAATGATGCAGACCAGGCATCAAAAGATGTGCGAGATTTATTAAATAACTTTGTAACATTCCAAGAAAACAATGTAGAACAATTGAAAAAGTTTTTATAGGGATTTATCGGGATTTGGGGACGGTCCTAAAATCCCTGTTAAAAAAAAAAAGAAATGTCCAAAATTCTGATAAAAAGCAAAGTCCAAAATCTCGTTTTTTTGCGATGAAAATAAAATAATACTTGCAAATATTGGTAACAGAAAGTATAATAGTAATACAATTGAATTTAATTATGTTTTAAAAAGAAACCAAGTAGTAATTTATAATAACTTATAGAGAAGCAATGGTTGGTGGAAATTGCTAGTATATAAATTTACGAATTACATTTCTTATAGTAATTAACGTGTAGCTACGATAAGCTGTAAAGAGGCAATTATTAAATTGTAAATAAAGGTGGTACCACGAGACACGTCGTCCTTTAAGGAGATGTGTCTTTTTGAATTTTTTAGGAGGTGATGCTATGACCCAGTCGTTTAAAATGAAAACAATAATCGATGGGTTCTTCTACGAAAATTCATATAATATAATCAAAAAAATAAAATAGTAAGGAGAATATTAATATGGATAATGGATTAGAAAAAATAAAAAGAAAAGCTGTAGATATATTTTCGGAAGAGGAATTAGAACAAAAATTAAAAAGTGGAAGAAAACTTACAATAAAATTAGGAGCAGACCCATCAAGACCAGATTTACATTTAGGTCATACAGTTGTATTAAGAGCATTAAAGACATTTCAAGAAATGGGACATGAAGTTGTATTTGTTATAGGCGATTTTACTGGAATGATTGGAGATCCATCTGGTAAAAGTAAAACAAGACCAGCTTTAACATTTGAACAAACAAGAAAAGCTGGAGAGACATACTTAAAACAAGTTACGAAAATATTAGATAAAGATAAAACAAGAATTGCATACAATTCAGAATGGCTTTCTAAGATGAATTTTAAAGATATTATAGAATTAACAAGCAAATACACAGTTGCAAGAATTCTAGAAAGAGATGATTTTAAAAATAGATATGAAAACAATTTACCACTATCTATGCATGAGCTTTTGTATCCATTAATGCAAGGTTATGATTCTGTAGCATTAAATGCTGATATAGAAATTGGTGGAACAGATCAAACTTTTAACCTTTTAGTCGGTAGAGAGCTTCAAAAAGATTATGGGCAAGAAAGACAAGTTGTTTTAACATTCCCATTATTAGTTGGATTAGATGGAAAAGAAAAAATGAGTAAATCATTAGATAACTATATTGGAATTGATGAAAGTTCAGAGGTAATGTATGAAAAGGCCATGAAAATTCCAGATGAGGTATTAATGGATTATTTTAGACTTACAACAGATATAGACTTAAAAGAGGCGGAAAATTTAATTAGAGAGGATATAGTAAAAGCTCATAAAAGATATGCAGAAGAAATTGTTAGAATGTATCACGGAGAAGATAAAATAGCTGTTGCAGAAAAAAGATATAATCAAGTTGCTAAAGGTGGTATTCCAGAAGATATAAAACAATTTAAAATAGAAAGTAATGAAGAAATAAGCATTTGTGACTTACTTGTAAAAGTTGGATTTGCATCTTCTAAAAGTGAAGCTAAAAGAATGGTTATAGGTAAAGGCGTAAAAGTAAATGGTGAAACTATAGAAGATATAAATACAATAATAATAAAACCAAAAGAAAAAATTTTACAATTTGGAAAAAATAAATTCATAAAGATAATTTAAAGTAAAAGATGTCCTTTTTTGAGAGAGGACATTTTTTTCTTGTGTATAGCATGACTAAATTTACTATACTTGTGCGATTACGTAAGAATCAGCTAATATGACATAGTTACTTTTTTACTTGCAAGTATTTAAAATAGTTGCTTTTACAAAGCAATTACAATATAATAGCATAGTAGAAAAAAAGGAAAAAAGGAACGTCCCCAAATCCCTAGGAAAGGTTGAAATTCTTGACAAAATCCCGAAAGGAGTTAAATATGAATTTTTTAGAATTAAGAGAAAAATATCCAGAATTTTCATATAACTGGTATAAAATAGAAGAAAATGAGAATGAATATAAAATAATTTATGAGTTTGAAATAGTAGGACTTTCAAAATTTAATCCAACATGGACAATACCAAAAATAGAAAAATCTAAATACAACGCACTTAATAAAGCATTACTAGAAAATATGGTTTTTAATCTAGGAATGGTAGAACTTGTAAGCTATTGGAAAATAACTTGTGCACCTCATGTAACTGTAAAAAATATATATTTAAGTCAAAAACAAATAAATTGGTGGAAAAAATTATATTTTTATGGACTTGGCGAATTCTTCTATAAAAACAATATAAAAACAAATATAGATGAATTTATGAATATAACTTCAGGAACAACCAAGTTACAAAAATTTAGCACCAATGCGATAAATGATACAAAAGAAGAATTCACAGGTGCATTAGTTCCAATAGGTGGAGGTAAAGATTCTATAGTAACTTTAGATGTAATTAAAGATGATTTTAAAGACAATATGTGTTATGTAATAAATCCAAGAGGAGCAACAGAGGAAACAGCAGAAATTGCAGGATATGATGAAGATAAAAGATGTTATGTAAGAAGAACATTAGATAAAAATATGTTAGAGCTTAATAAACAAGGATATTTAAATGGACATACACCATTTTCATCTATAGTAGCATTTTCGGCACTTATAGTTGCATATCTAAATAAGAAAAAATACATAGTATTATCAAATGAAGCAAGTGCAAATGAATCTACAATATATGAAGAGGAAGTAAATCATCAATATTCTAAAAGTTACGAGTTCGAGCAAGATTTTAATGAATATGTTAAAGAAAATATATTAGATGGAATAGAATATTTTAGTTTATTAAGACCAATAAGTGAGTATCAAATTGCAAAACATTTTGCTAAATTACCTAAATTTTATAAAATTTTTAAAAGCTGTAATGCTGGGAGCAAAGAAAATAAGTGGTGTGCAAATTGTCCAAAATGCTTATTTGTATATATAATTTTATCTCCATTTATGAAAAGAGAAGATATGATAAATATTTTTGGAGAAGATTTATTAGAAAAAGAAAGTTTAAAAGAAACAATGGAAATGCTTTCTGGAATACAAAAAAATAAGCCTTTTGAGTGTGTAGGTTCAAGGGATGAAGTAAATACAGCAATTTGTGAGACTATAAAAAAATATGAAGCAGATAATGAACAATTACCACTATTATATAAATATTATAAGACAACTAAAAAATATGAAGAATATATAACCAAAGAAAATACATATGACAAATATTATAATCCAGAAAATAATGTACCTAAGCATTATAAAGAAATGTTAAAGAAAAGTGGGATAATATGAAAAACACAATATTAGATATGTTTAAACAAGATTTAGAAGGTAAAAAAATAGCTATTTGGGGCCTTGGCAAAGAAGGGATTTCTACATTGCAGTTTATTCAAAATAATAATATAAAATATAAAGAGTTAGGAATTCTAGATACTAAGGCTTTACCGGAAATAGAAGGTACTAAAAAATTAAATGAACCAGAAGACTTAAATGAATATGATTTGATATTTAAAAGTCCGGGAATAGTTGCAGATATGGCTATAATAGATATCAATAAATTAACTTCACAAACTGAAGAATTTATAAAAATATTAGCTAGTCAGATAATAGGAATAACTGGAACTAAAGGAAAAAGCACAACATCTAGTCTTACTTATACTATCTTAAAAAAATACTATCCAAATACTGTATTAGTAGGAAATATTGGAATTCCATGTTTTAATGCAATAAACGAAATAGATGAAGATACAAAAATAGTGTTTGAACTTAGTTGCCATCAATTAGAGTTTATACGATATTCACCACATATTGCGGTAATTTTGGACTTATATCCAGATCATTTAGACCATTACAAAACATTCGAAAACTATATTAATGCAAAACTTAATATTAATAAATTTCAAAAAAATGATGATATATTAATTTATGGTGAAACTTGCAAGAAATATATTCACAGCAAAATAAAAAATAATATCTGCATTAGCGATTGTATAAAAGATAGAAATATAACAACAGAAAATAATAGTATTCAAATTTTAGAAGATGAAACAAATTTAGTAGGAGAGCATAATTTCTTTGATATTGCAGTCTCATACTACATTTGTAGCAAAATATATAAAATATCAAATGAGGAGTTTAAATCAGCCTTAAAAGATTTTAAGGGCTTAGCGCATAGATTAGAATATGTAACTACAAAAGATAATGTCGAATATTATGATGATTCTATTTCTACAATAGGAGAAACAACAATAGAAGGAATTAAAGCTTTAAAAAATGTAAATACATTAATATTAGGTGGTATGGATAGACAGATAGACTATTCTAATTTAGAGGACTTTATTATACAAGATGAAAATTTGGAGAATTTAATTTT
>OCHO01000092.1_pt1 | contig 95881 bp, 70 predicted proteins | sample 1538441 | NCBI WGS metagenome assembly OCHO01 (sample SAMN04571691, study PRJEB22368) | human gut metagenome | biome: human gut; material: stool | host: Homo sapiens | place: Luxembourg | collected 2012-06-29
CGTGCGCCTACGGACCTTAAACCGAACCTCATACGAGTCAAGAAACGCGATGACGAACGAGCCCAACGCCGCTAGGGCGGCGAGCGCGTTAAGGAATTTCAGCATTTGGGGACCTCCGATCGAGTCGTCGGCCGCCCGCGCACGGGATGCGTCGCAAGGGTATTTTACTGCGAGTGCATGCACCCACAGCTGGTAAACGCAATAATTTCAAACATCTGTTCGATAGTTACAAACACGATTCCTCATCCAGCGGAGCCTGGCCGCATTGTCCGGGTTTGCCCGACGTGTTTGAGTTTTCAAAATATCCCGAATCGGCGGGGCGATTCGGGATACAATAGCTACAGGAAACGACGCACCCCGCGTAAGTGTTCGAAAGCGCGGGCGGCCTAGTTTTCTGGTTTTGTTAAATGCCCGGGCTCCGAACCCCGGGCATTCTTATTTGCGCTTGTTGCGGCGCAAATGCCTTCTACCGTCCGCACCGCGCGTGCGCCTACGGACCTTAAACCGAACCTCATACGAGTCAAGAAACGCGATGACGGATGAGTCCGCATCGGACGGTGGAGGCTGCCTGTGTTGTCCAAAAAACGGGGCAGACTCCAGTGCGGAGTCTGCCCCGAAAAGAGAATGGCAAAGCAAGAACGTGGATGGACGAGAAAAGTGTCCGCAAGTCTCATGGCCATCACATCCCACCTGCCAAAGAGATGGGTGAGCGAGCGTTACTCCTGCTCGGACTCCTCAGCCTGCTTACGGCTGCGGATGAGGTGCGCCACGCCGATGCACAGCACCGCGCCACCAGCGATCCAGGTGAAGGTCACACCGTTAAGACCGGTGAGGGGAAGGCTGGAACCCTTCTTGTTCTCGATGGTGATGGGAATCCTGGTCGAGGTAATTTTTTTATCGAGCTTAGAAGTGACCATATCAGAGTGGGGGGTTACGCTGAGTCCTGTCAGTTCGCCGGTCTTCTCATTGTATGTAGGCGTCACCTCAATGGTAAATTTGATGGAGTTATAGCCCGCGGGCGTCTTGCACTCTGTAATCTCGTACTCACCTGCAACAAGACCGGGAATAAAGACCTGGCTGTTATCCGCATTGGTCGTAAACACTCCAGCATCATTTGCGACGCTGGTAAGCCCGCCATCCTTCGTCAGCCATTTTTCATCAGTAATATCAGTGGCGCCCTCCTTGATCATTTTAACCTTAAATCCAGCAACAAGCTTCTTTTGCGAATCATCCGAAGCAGTCTTGGTGACATCGAGGCCAAAGACGTAGTCAGCAACTTTGTCCGACTCAGATGTGCCCGTGTCCCCAGTCATGGGATTATTGGAGTAGACAAGCTTAACCTCATTGGTGGCTCCATCGGCCTTGTATTCAACTTCGCTGTTGAGCTTAGCCTTGTAGGTTACGACCACGCTAGAGCGAGCATCAACAGCAATCTCAGAATCGTTGGTGCTCTTAACGGCTTTAAGGTTGTCAAAAGAAATAGTGAGCTTGTCCTTTGACGAAGTTACCTTATACCCGTCCTTGTCATCCTGCTTAACCTCAATCTGGGTGCCATTGTTGACTATGTAGACGCGCAGGTCCTTCGGCGTGTCATCGTCGCTCTTCGCGACTTCAAGACCCTTGCTCAATGTGTCATGAAATTCATACTGATACTTGTTGAACGTGGCGATATTATCAGCAACGGAGCCGGTCAGTTTATATTCAACCTCCTCGCCAATATACGAGTCACTCCGCTTTCCCCATGTCTCGCCCTCACGAACTTCCTTTTTGACGGTAGGAATGCTGGTCTTCTCGGCAACGACCACGGAATCACCGCCAACAACAGCAAAAATCGGAGAAGTACCAGTGTTCTTCTTGTTCTCGGTCAACTGGCCAATGCCGGTGTCATCGGTCAGGAAGAGGTAATAGCCCGTGTTGGGAGTATTGTCAGCATTCATAGGCTTAAAAGCAGTGCCCGCGCTAAACGAATTGCCCGTCGGCGTGACCTTGTCCTTAACAACCTTGGCAATTTTATTGAGAACGCTGTCCTTGTCGACACATGTCGTCTTGGTGGTACCCTGCACATTCTTGGTCAACCAGTTGGCGACATCCTCCGGACTGGCACCATCCTGCAACGCAGTGTCATTAATGGCTTCGATAATGGCCTTCTGGGCGTCAGTGCCTACGCCGTCGGCCCACTTGACGTTGGAAACGATCTTATCAGTCGCCTCCGCCTCAGTAGGATCCACAACATCGGCTTTAAAGATCTGGTATGCCTTGAAAGTGGTGGCCGCGTTGTCCTTATTCTGCGTGATGGTAATGCTGTTGTCCGAAGCCGTCGCACCATCAGCAAACGCCATGGTCACCGGGGCCATGACGCCGCCGAAGCTCAACGCCGCCGTAAGGCCGGCGGTTACTGCCAGGCGTGCGATGTTCTTGTTCATGCTCATCTTCTTTTCCTCCGTTTTCCGGTTAGTTCTCATTCGATCGGTCATCATCTGTCTGTGTCTTAGCATCTACTTCGCTACGTCTCGCCCCGCTCTCTGTGGGGCTGCCAGCTACTCTTTATGGCTGCCACCCCCCGCTTGACCAGGAGCGCGACCACGATGAGCGCGGCTCCGGCGACCGCTGCGGCGGCCGCGGCGTACATTGCCATATCGCCAGTGGAGGGCATAAAGCCTCCGGTGGTAATGCTAGGGGGTGTGCCGGTGGGCGTGTTGATGAGCGACGCCTCCAGGCTGCCCGTCGACCCGTCCGCGCTGTCGGCGCGCAGGGGCGACTCGGCCGTGATGGTGAGTTTGGGCTTGGCGGCGGCCACCTGGTCGACGTCCAGACCCTCGGCCTTGACCGTCACAGAGCGCGTGCCCTCGAAGGCGGTGTAGCCCTTGGGCGCCTTGAGCTCGCGGACCTCCAGCTTACCCGAGTCCACGCCCGAGACGGTCACGCGGCCGTCCTCGCCCGTTGTGACGGTGGCCTTGCCCTCTGCATCCCACGTGCCGTCGGCCGCCAGTGTGCGACCGCGGTCGTCGGCGATGCTCAGGACCGCCCCAGCAAGCGGCTTGTCGCCGTCGCTGCCGCGCTTGGTGAGCGCGAGATCCCAGGTGTAGGCGCACGCATCGTCGCTCGGCGTGCGGGTGAAGCCGGCGTCGCCGGACTGGTCGGCAAAGGGAGAGCGCGGGTAGCGCAGATAGACCTCGTTGGGGTTGCCCTTCGCGATACCGTGGTTGCACGCGCTGTTGAGCGGCGCATTGTACACGGCGACCACGCGGGCGCCCGCGGCAAAGGCGTCGGCCCCGCCGAGCGCGGCGATCAGGTCGCCGGTGCGCACGGTGAAGGTCTTGCCGTCGGCCGCTACCTTGGTAGCGCACTGAGCCGTGATGTCGGTCCAACCCTTCGCGGGTTCGGTGCCGGCGCGGCCGTCCTTGTCGGCCGAGACGGCGTCGAAGCCGCCCGCGCCCGCCGCCACGTACACGCGCATGCTCGCGGCGACCTTGGAGGGGTCGAGCCCCGCGCTCATGGTGTCGACGAACCGCACCGTATAGGTGTCGTAGGCCGTGAGTCCCGCCGGGACCGTGGCCGAGAGGCGCCAGTACAGGTCGTCGGCGACCGTGGCGTCGGCGGCCTTCTGCCAGGCGGCGGTGCTGTCCTCCAGCACATGCTTGGACACCTTGGGGGTCGCGGCCTTGGGCTTGACGGTGACGGCGCTGCCGCCCACCAGGGCCATGATCGGCGCGGTGCCGACCTGGTCCTGGGCGATGGCGTCGTCGTCGGCGACGATGAGCCAGTAGCCGCAGGACAGCTCGGCCGTCGTGCCCGCGTTAAGGGCCACGGGCACGGCGCCAGAGCGCTGGAGGGAACGAGCGAGCTGTGCGCTCAGCGCGCTCGTAAGATGGGAATCGGTGTTGAGCCACTCGGCAGCTTCCTGCGCGGTGGTCTGGGATTTGGGCATGCCGGCGCCGTGCAGCACAGGCAGCGCGGCGTCGCGCACGGCGTCGCTTGCCCAGGCGAGATCGGTGGCGATCTTAGCGTCGCTGTCGCCGTCGACGACGTTGGCGCTAAAGATCTGGTAGGCATCGTAGCTGCGCGCCACAGTGCCGCTCACCGTGATGGAACCGGTCGAGGTCGGCGCGGCCTGCGCGGAAGCGGGGAACACAACCGCGCAGGTGCCGATCAGGAGGGCAAGCAGCGCAAACAAGATCGGGAAGGAGCAAACTTTCTTATTCACGACGCTTACCTCCCTTCGCATTCGCCTTGCGACGAATGTGCATCCAGGCCGCAGCAGCGCAAAGCACCGCCGCGCCGGCAAGGTACGTCAGAGTGACGCCCGACATACCAGAAAGGGGCAAAGAGGTGGAGTAGGTGTTGGTGAAGGTGGGGGTGGAGGTGTTGGTGAGGTCGTGGTCTTCGCTATTAACGTCTTCCACCCACTTGCCATCGGAGTCGACGGTTCCCTTCCTGTAGGTCACCTTGCAGTTGATGGTTCCCTCGGTATTGTCCGTTGCAACAACCGTGAACTTATAGACCGACTGATCGAACTTGTAATGCGAGGAAATCGAGCTATCGTTCTTCTCACGCACGTAGTACGTGAAGGTCTTGGAAGCACCGTGTTTGGTGGTATCCCCACCCTCGAGTTTGCTCAAGTCATAGCTGATGGGATCAAAGATCAACGTTTGAGGATTCGTGCCCGTCGCAGAGGTCGTCACAGTCTTGAGACTATCTCCTTTGAACTTTGTATTATCCGCAAACTCGAGCGTAAACCCCTTCATCTCGCCGCCCTCAACGACCTTGGTCGCCATGGGCTTCCAAGAGCCGCTGGAGGTGTACGGAGTGTACTTGTTGGTGAAGGTCTTTGATCCATCAGAGCTACCAATTGAATAGTAGCCGTCTTCACCCGGCTGCACCCCACCCAGCGGGCTGCTTTGATCCTCGGAGTGCCTGGTCACGCTCACGCTTGCGATCGTGCAGTTATGAACGTAAAGCTCCACGTTATCGTTCGGATCATCCTTTTTCGGCACCTTCATGAGCAAAGTTTTGTTGTCCGTGAGCTGCACTTCGATCTCGTACACAGTGTGGTCGTACTCAATGCCAGAGACTCCACCGGTCTGTTCGACCAAGTAGTATGTAATCTTGTTAGCCTCAACAGTCTTATCAATGAACTGTTCGCCAAGGTCAAACGTGATGTTGCCGTCAGCTTCATTCTTGGCAGTTCCGACCAAGGTGCAGCCGCCATTGTTGAATTCATCTTTGTTCCAAGAGGGCATCGTCGCAGTGGCCGAATCCCTGCGATAGACAGCGAAGGAGAATTGATCTTTGGCGAGCGTTTCTTCTACTCCGGTTTGCTTATTTTTCAGCGCCTTTGACGCCTTCAGTTTAAGGCTCGGATAGACGTATGTATCCGCAGGCTGACCCAGGTACAGGTCGCCATTCGACATGATGCCACCGCCATGGTCCCAGGAATAGTTGCCCGTGATGAAAGTTGTAGCGGCATCCTGTGCTTTATTCGCTTCATCACTTCCAACTTCGACATCCGAAGTCAGACCGACGCTCCGATAAATCTTCACGCCGCCATTGGCAGGGATAGTGATAGCCTCATAGAGTTCGTCGTTATCACTGGGTTCTTTGTTATCACTGCGTTCTTTGCTTCCCCGATACTTGGCATCTTCGCCGCCGAGCATCTTGCCGATTATTGCCGCAAGCGGTTCCTTATGGCCAGCCTTTGCCACAAGGAAGAAATCGGCATGGCCGTTCTCGCGAAACACCTTCGAATTGTATGCATCTTGATCTTCAGTCTTATCAAAACCCTCAGCACCACCAGCTGAAAGATGGGGCGTACCATTATTATACTTGCCATCTGCCGGCTTATAATCGATGGCATTTTGCTCACTGCCAGCAGACGAATTGCCAAAGATTGCCGTGCCGTTAGTGTTCGTTACCAACGTCTTGCCCGTGGGGCAGACTGCTACGCCGCCGCCATAGCCACCAGCGGTATTGCTGCTAATGTACGAGTTGTATACAAATAATCTACCAGCAGTCTTTTCCTTACCCGCATCCGAGTTTCCCTGGACGAAGATACCGCCACCGCCCCAGTCAAAGCGAGACATGCAATGGTTATTCGTAATGTAGACCTTGCTGCTCGTAGCGTCGCCAATCATCGCGTCAACCATCTGGCCCACGCGAATGCCGGCACCTTCAGATTGATAGCTTACATTAGAGGCAATAATCCCTCCCGTGATATGCAGCCACGCCATTCCCGTACGAGGCTTGTCATTTCGACCCACATCGGTAACGTAAACGCCGCCACCGGCTTCCTCGGAATAATTGCCAGTAATCTGGCCACCGAAAATGCTGACATGGGCGCCGTTATTGGCAGCAAGCCCGCCGCCGCCATGGCAACCCCAGCCATCATTACCGCAGAACTTAGCCATTCTATTATTCGTGATATAGCCGCCCGAAACGGTTACGCTGCCGCCTACGGCCATAATGCCGCCACCATAGCCAGGCTGGTCGCTTTCCCCATTGAACGTCGCATTACCCGAAATAACCGCGTCCTTCGAAATGGAAACGTTCGAGCCATTCGAGTACACGCCGGCACCTTTGGGAGCGTAGTTTGCAGCGATAACACCGCCGATCAGACTGAGGGTCGATACATTGCCGTTTGTATTAACCATAATGCCCGCACCGGTACCCGAAGTTCCCGTAGAGGCACCGCATACGTAGCCACCGCTCATATTGACGGTAGAACCGTTCTCGGCATAGATGAGGCTGCCGACATTGCAGTCCTCTTTCTGCGTAAGCGTACCGCCCTGAAGGTTAAACGTGCCGCCCTGGTAAACGTTAATGAGCTTCATCGTGGAGTTCTTGGTGACTCCAACGATTGCGCCCTGAATAGTCGCTTTGTGCTCATAGATCTTCTCAGTGGTACCTACACCACTTGCAGTCGATTCGGTTACGTAATAGATAAGGCCAGTCGGAATGCCATTCTTGTCATAAGTCATCTTTGCCGTCTTGCCATAATTTTCAGGTGTCAGATGCTCGTCCTTATCTTGCAGCTGCTGGCCGTCGTCAACATCCTCCTGAATGTGCCCAGAGTCCACGTCGTCCACGACCGTAAGCGTCGCGCCCTTAGCAATATCAAACAGAGGCTTGCCATTACTATCATCGTGCTTAATCTTGTGACCATTTAAGTTCAAGGTGATATTGATGAGATTGTCGCTGGACTGTTCGAGCCTAATCTCATCGTCATAGTCGATATCGGCCATAAGCTTAAAAGTAGCAGCGCCGGCTCCATCACGCAGTTTATTGTTAAGGAGCTTTGAGCTCAGCTCTGCCCCGTTGCGAATTTCATAATCTGATTCATTCTCCGCAGCAGGCGCGATTGCGTCTTCACCATTAGTGTCGTCTTCGGCAGGCTGCTCAGCACTTTTTGCTTCCGTGTCATCGGGCGACAGGCCCGTCGCGACAGCGCTACCAGAGGTCTCGTCGCCCTCGGTCTCGTCACTATTCTGCTTTTCGGTATCCCCATTGTTGGTGTTTTCTACATCAGTAGACTCACTTGAGGAACCCCCCCCCATCACAATTTCTTCGGTAGAAACCGTCTGGGCATCGTTGGCAATGGCCTGCGAGATTGGAGGCATGACGAGCGACAGTACCAGGCTCAAAACGGAGGCTCCGCACAATACGCCTGCCAGTACACGGCGCGTCGCTTTTTTACTCTGCTTAGTTTTTTCTGAATTCGCTTTCATCGATGTCTCCTCCCCAAGAGACCGCGATCTTGCTCTTTCACTATCAAACGTATCTGCGCAATCTGTAATTGCGCTCGCGTAGTAATCCATATTGTAACGATTGTTTGAACGTCTAAGCAAAAATACCGATAGTTTTGTAGCGAATTCTCAATTTTCTTGACATTTACTCAGATTTGCCTTCGTTTATTCGCTATCTAATTTTTATTTCTGTTGGTAATTTAGTTGCCTAATATTTTTTAATGACATTAGATTTATTTGCACAACATTTTGCTCAAGAGTAAACATCCTGTAAACAGTCGAAAATCGACCATGAGCGGTAGGTCATTTACCGGGAGTAATACCCTGCCAAACTGATGAGAATATCTTTAGCCCATCGGTGGTTGGAAGCGTAATGTTCAGACAACCATATTTGAATTTGCGCGCAGATTGTAGGCATCAACTCGCCCAAATCGCCTGAGGCCGCCACAAAGGCGCCTGCCTCCTTTGTGGCGGTCCCCCCCTGCGCTACAGCAGATGTTCCTCGATAAAGATCGCGATGCCGTCTTTGTCGTTGCTGGCGGTTACAAAATCGGCGGCGGCACGGGTGGCGTCGCTGCCATTTGCCATGGCCACGCCCACGCCGGCGTCAGCCACCATGCAGGTGTCGTTATCGGCATCGCCAAACACGCAGATGTTCTGGAGCTCCATGCCGTTGAGCTCTGCCACGCGCACAAGGCCGCGTGTCTTGGACACGCGCGGATCCATGAACTCGTAGAGCCGCTGCGTGGTTTGCAGAGCCGCCGCCTTAACAGTGTCATCGACAAACGTCGACGCGCGCTCGATGACCTGCGACATCACCTCGGGCGCCATGGTAAACATCACCTTGGGCTGCGGCTCGCGCAAAAACTCGGCAAAATCGACCACCTGGTAGGGCACGCCGTCGACGCGCGACAGGTGCTCGACGCACGCGTTGCTCTCGGGCACGTAGAACACGCCGTCTCGGGGGCAGACGGGCGTTGCCGGAAGGTCCGCCATGTGCTCGCAGATGCGCGCGATGGTCTCGCCCGGCAGCGGATAGCTCAGCTCGTTGATGTCGTGCGCGCGGTCGATGACCTCGGCGCCACCGCAGCCCACCAGCACGTCCACCAGGCCTTCGATGCCCCAGAGCTCGTACATGGCCTCGGTCGCATGGGCGTCGCGCCCGGTGCACAGGCCAAAGAGCACGCCGCGCTCGCGCAGGGCGCGGATCGCCGCCACGGTGCGCGGGGACACCGTGTGCTGGCTCGTGAGCAGCGTGCCGTCGATATCGCAGAACACGGCTTTAATGTGGCTGAAGGTGGTGTCCATGGGGGCCTTTCTGGGTTGTGCGGCGATTTGGGGTGTATCTGGAAGTGGCGTTCATGGTATACCAAAGCGCACGCGGGGCGCTTTGGCGCAAAACCACCACAAAGGTGCCTGCCCCCCTTGTGGTGGCCGAACCCGAAGGGTGGCCTGGTCGGAGCGCAAACCATCACAACATTCGACGTTTTTCGGCAAAATCGCGATTTTCGCTGAATGTTGTGATGGTTTTACTGCCTTGCAGAACGATCGAAATGCCGGCGGACAAACAGCAGCAACGCCGCGGGAACCGCCGTCACGACCATGCCCGCCCCTACGAGCGTCTGCTGCACGCCAAACGTCGCTGCCAGCCACGGGGCAATCGCCAGCGGTGCCACGCCGGCAAACATGTTGCCAAAGCCCATGACCGAGTTCACGCGACCAAGCTGCTCGAGCGGGGCCGTCGTCTGCACGATAGTGTTGTGGAGCGGGTTGACGACGCCCCAGGCCACGCCCAGGGCAATCTGGCCGACAAGGGCTACGCCCACGTACGGCGTTCCCACGTAGAGCAGGCTTCCCAGGCCCACGGACATAAGCGCCACGAGCAGCGTTTTGAGGCTGACGAAGCGCGGCGGCAAGCGGAGCGCGACCACGGCGCCTAGCACCGCGCCCACACCGCTGGCCGACGAGAGCCAGCCCATCCACTCAACACCGATGTGCAGGACATCGCGGTAGAAGAACGACTCCAGCGGATCGAAAGCTCCATAGCCAAAGTTCGAGAGGAAGATGATGCAGAAAAGTAACGCGAGGACGCTGTTGGTAAAGACTGTCTTGATGCTGGTCGCGAAGGTTGCACGGGTGGATTTACTGGAGTCGGAGCTTTGACTGGCGGTACTTGCCGTTGTGCTGCTATCCGCGGGAGTACTTTCGCGCGCGGCGACGCGACCTGCTTGCGGCCTAAAGCCCCAACCGGCAACGAGCGCCAGCACGGTAAAGAGCATCATGAGCACGAACACCGCGCGCGACGACGCAGCCGCCGCGACAAAGCCGCCCAGCGTGGGGCCAACGATGATACTCACGTTTGAAAACATGGCGATGGCGGAGTTGACGTCTTTGAGCTCGACGGGGTCGTCGGTGAGATACGCCGGATAGGATGTGGCGATGGGCTGGGCGAACCCCATCACAAAGCCCAGGAGTACCGCGCCGGCAAGGACTGTTCCGGTCGCGCTGCCAAAGGCAATGATCGCCGCGCCGGTTGTCAGCGTGCCCACGATGCTCAGCAAGAAATGACGGCGCGGGCCCCAGGCGTCGAGCGCCGCGCCACCCGCAAAGGATCCCAAGATCACGAATACGTTCATAAAAAGGACGGCCAGCGATGTCGCCACGACCGAGGCATCGTCTGCATAGGTGAGCGTTCCGATGACGCCGATGAAGTAGCTGGTCTGAAAACCGGTGTAGATGAGAAAGCGCATCGCCACCAGGCGCTTGGCCTGCACGGACAGCGATGGTTGAGGCTTTGAGAAAAGAGAGGCGAGCATGGAGACTCCTTGTTTCATACGAATGCGGACGGCGGGCTTTCGCCACCGTCTGTCAAATCAATCTATCCGCATGAAACATTAAGGACGCATCAAGCCCCTTCTCTCCGTTTTTCGCCCGTCATGAACTACTTGGTAGATTGTAAGGCATGTCCCACACATCTACTAAAGCAAAATCCACCACAAAGGTGCCTGGCCCCTTTGTGGTGGAAATGGCGTTTGCCCAGATAAAACCTGCCAAAATAAACCTGTCCTTATTTGGCAGGTTATGGCAGCGCAGCGAGCCGGCCCTTAAAGGTGATCTTGGATCAGGTCACAGATGGCTCGGGCATCGTTGATGTTGATGGCTCGGGTCGCGAAGCCGGCGTCGAAGGCCTGACGCGCCAGGGCCTCGTTGCAGGCAAGGGCTAGCGTGTGACCGTCGACCAGGTCGAGCGAGCTCTTGCCGCGCAGACGGTCGACACCGGAGCGCGCGACGACGATGTTGTCGAAGCCCTCGGTCTTGTAGCCCTCGATGATCACCACGTCGACATCGTTGTAACGCGACAGCAGCTCGCGAGCGGGCATCTCGTCCTCCTCGCGCGTGTCGGCGTACTCCGCCCAGCGCGTGGCGCAGATGAGTCCCACGTGCTTGGATCCGGCTTGATGATGGCGCCAGGTATCCTTAGCGGGTACATCGATATCAAAGCCGTGGTGCCCGTGATGCTTGAGCGAACCCACGCGCAGGCCGCGGCGGGTGAGCTCGGCGATAACCTTCTCGACGAGCGTGGTCTTGCCCGAGTTTTGGTAGCCGATAAACGCGATCGCGGGGACGGCCGGTGTCGGAGCTGCGGGTGCGACGGCGACGGGTGCGCTCGCGGGTGCAACACCGTCAGCGGCCACGGCCTCAGCAGCAGCGGTCTGACGCTCTGCACGATCCCACACGCCCGAGCGGCCGCCCTCCTTGTGCAGCAGGCGCACGTCGACGATCTCCATACCGCGATCGACCGCCTTGCACATGTCATAGATGGTCAGGCACGCGGCGCTCGCGCCGGTCAACGCCTCCATCTCGATACCCGTCTTGCCCGTCACGCCGGCCGTAACCAGCATGTGAAAGCCAACCTGCCCGTCCGCGCGCGCCGGCGCCCAGCCCTCGGGCACGTCATCGACAGGCGTCCCCGCCGGAGCGATGGGCGCAATGTCGCACTTGCTCTTGGTAATGAGCAACGGATGGCACATGGGGATGATGTCGCTCGTGCGTTTGATGGCCATGATGCCCGCCACACGCGCGCAAGCAAGCACGTCGCCCTTTTTGGCGCGATCCTGCAGCACCATAGCCTGCGTCTCGGGATGCATGAGGATGGTGCCCTCGGCGATGGCTATGCGATGGGTCTCGGCCTTGTCGGACACGTCGACCATGCGCACCTCGCCCTTGGCATCCACGTGCGTCAGCTCGTCGCGACGGGCGTCGCGGGCGGGCTCGGTGGCAGCGCTGGCAGACGGCTGCGCGCCTGCAACGGCATCGCTGGCCGCAGCCGTGGCTTTGTGGGCAGACATCGCGGCCCTGCGAGCGGCCTTGGTGGCATCGGCGTACCTGCTCTTGGCCATATAATCATCCTCCGATTTGGGACATAAATCGTTGCGTGCCCTCAATTATCGCGTGTTCCTGCGGTTTGCGGGCCACGGCATCGCGCCAAATCGAAAGTACCTGCATATCATCACCACGGCGCAGGGCGTCGCGCACCGAATACTCGGCATCGCTGAACAGGCACGGACGCACGTTGCCATCGGCCGTCAGGCGCAGACGGTTGCAATTCGCACAAAAATGGTTGGACATAGCGCTAATGAAGCCAACCGTTCCCGCCGCGCCCGGAAAGTGCCAGTAGCGCGCAGGGCCCGCGCCGACAGGAGCGTCGTTGATGTCGAGCGGCTCGAGCTCGCCCAGTCCCGCCGCCGCGGCCCCGGCATTGATGCGCGCCCGCAGCTCGTCGCTCGGCACGGTATCGCTCGCGTCCCACAGCTCGGGATTGAGCGCGGGCGCATGCGGGTCCACAGCGCAATGCGAGCTCGTGTGTTCGTCGCCGATGGGCATGTACTCGATAAAGCGCAGGTGGATGGGGCGGTCGAGCGTGAGCCTCGCGAGGGCCGCCACATCCTGGTTGAGCCGGCGCACCACAACGCAGTTGACCTTAACGGGCTCAAAGCCCCAAGCCAGCGCCGCGTCGATGCCAGCCATGGTCTGCTCGAGTCGGCCCAAGCGCGTGATCTTTCCAAAGAGCGTAGGGTCGAGTGTGTCGAGCGAAATGTTGACGCGGTTAAGCCCGGCATCTTTGAGCTGCGGTGCCAGCTTGGGCAGCAGGGCGCCGTTGGTGGTGAGCGAAATGTCCTCGATCTGCGGGATCGCGCGGATGTCGCGAATGAGCGGGATGATACGGCGGCTGACCAGCGGCTCGCCACCCGTCAGGCGCACGCGGCGAATGCCCTCTCCCGCCACCAGGCGCACAAAGCGGGCGATTTCCTCGGCGCTGAGCAGCTCGTCGTGCGCACGGGGCGCCACGCCATCGGCCGGCATGCAGTAAACGCAGCGGAAATTGCACTTGTCGGTAACGGCAATGCGCAGGTAGTTGATATCGCGGCCAAAGCCGTCATGTTGCACGTGCCCGTCCACGCAGCCCTCCCCTCACGCGGCGTTTTATTCTTCGGAAAACATAATACCCCACGGGGGGAATCATGCCGACACCCGTACGACAGGACAGGTCACTTCGAGCAAAACCGGCTTTCCAAGCCCATCCTCAGCACAGACCATCACAACATTCGATGCTTTTCCCGTTTTTAGCGAAAAACGTCGAATGTTGTGATGGTTTGCCTGCCCGCAGCACCCCGCAGAAGGACCAAAGCGCCCCTAAAGGCCGCCGCCCCAGTGTCGAATCACGAATTCTCGCAGGTCGTTTTGACGTTTCTGGAACACCTCGCTTCGATCGCACTTAAGGCCCATAGCGAGTGCGATGGCGTTCATCGCCCGGTGCAATTGCAGCTGATGGGCAAACTGAGTCCCGGTGAGGACGATCATCCTAAAGCCCAGCGCGCTCAGCACGGTCATACGCTCCGCATCCGACGCGCTGCGCTGTTTATCAAGATGGTCCGAGCCGTTGTATTCAATCCCCGTACCACTCGCAGGCGCATATACGTCGATCTCGAAATACCCGGCCTTTGCGAGATACTTGAACTCGCTGGGAACATCGACCCGATGGTTGAGCTCGATCTTGGCGTATCCCAGCCCGCCCTGGGAACGTTTTGCTACGACCATGATTGCGGTGGCCGTCTCCATGGGCGATCGCGCGCCATCGTGCACGCGCTTGAGCACGGCGGCCGCGCGCACAGCCCCCTGACGAGATCGGTTCTCATTGCAATAAGCAATCAAGTCGGCAACGGTATACCTCTGCCCCATCTCGACATAATCGCCTGTCGACAGATGATTCAAATGGTATCGGGCGCAGATTTCATACCCATATTCCAGCTGCTCGGGCTCGCTCATCCACGAACCCGCTTGGACAAAGCACATGGCCTCATCAACCACTAGAAGGCCCTCTGCCACCTCGATAAGATGGCATGGAGGTACCGGCGCCCCAAACACGTGGCACCTAAATCCAGCCGGCGTCGAGCGCTCAAAATCGAAGTTGACGAGCGTGTCGATATGATCGAGCTCTTCTCGTGGAATACCAAGCGAAACCAGATAGTCGGTAACGATCCCGACTGCCGTTGAAGCCCTCAGCCCTTTGGCATTGAGTCCCAATTTGGGCAGGCTCGCGGTCGGCTCCGCATCGTTAGCAAGCGAGTCCTCATCGTATAGGCTGCTTGCTCGCGAGAGCGGCTCGGACGGGCGCGCCACGTTGTGGTACAGCCAGGCAGTCTTATGGGACAGGACGATCGGCAGGTCCATGAGCCCTCCAATGGAGTCGGATAACCAACCTTATTCCCCTGCCCACGGGTCCGCACACCTTCGTGCGCAAGAAAGCGATTCCACCCGGTCGAGTGGCAGAAAAACCATCACAACATTCGATACTTTTCCCGATTTTGGCAAAAAACGTCGAATGTTGTGATGGTTTGAGGCGAGGTGAGGGGCACGGAGGGGTCAAAGTATCGTGCTCGAACGGGTTAATCCAACTCTTTTAAGCCATGCGCCAGCTGCCAGTACTCGCCGTGCTGGGCGAGCAGCTCTTCGTGCGTGCCGCGCTCGATGATGCGGCCGCGTTCGAGGACCATGATGGCGTCGGCGTCGCGGACGGTGGACAGGCGGTGCGCAATCATAAACGTGGTGCGTCCACGCATGATGCGGTCCATACCGCGCTCGATGAGCTTTTCGGTACGCGTGTCGATGCTCGAAGTGGCCTCGTCCAGGATGAGCACCGGCGGATCGGCGACGGCCACGCGCGCGATGGCGAGCAGCTGACGCTGACCCTGCGACAGGTTGGCGCCGTCGGCCGTGACCGGTGTGTCGTAGCCCCGCGGCAGGCGGCGGATAAACGAGTCGGCGCAGGCGGCCTCGGCAGCGGCGCGCACCTCCTCGTCGGTCGCGTCGAGCTTGCCAAAGCGGATGTTCTGCGCAATGGTGCCGCTAAACAGGTGCGTGTCCTGCAGCACAATGCCGAGCGACCCGCGCAGGCTGGCCTTGGCAATGTGCTTGACGTCGATGCCGTCGTACGTGATCTCGCCGTCATCGACCTCGTAGAAGCGGTTGATGAGGTTGGTAATGGTCGTCTTGCCGGCGCCCGTGGAGCCCACAAACGCAATCTTTTGCCCCGGCTTGGCAAACAGGTTGAGGTCCGTGAGCACGCGGGCGCCCGGCACGTAGGAAAAGTCCACGGCATGGAAGCGCACGTCGCCGGCAAGCGGGACCAAGCCGCACATGAGCTCGATGCCGTCGGCGGCCACCGCGCGGCCCGACTCATCAACGGCTGCCACGTCATGCAAGTGCCCGTACGCGCCCACGCCCTGGCCCTCGGGAATCTTCCACGCCCACGCGGCGTCGCCCGTCTGCACCAGCTCCACGCAGCCCTCGTCCACCTCGGGCTTAAGGTCCATAGCCGCAAACAGGCGCTCGGCACCGGCCAACGCATTGAGCAAGAAGTTGCCCAGCTGCGTAAACTGGTTGATGGGCATGGCGGCCTGGCGCACAAAGACCAGGTAGCTTGCAAGTGCGCCCACATCGGCGAGCCCCTTGATGCAGAGCATGCCGCCCGCCACGGCGACGATGGCATAGTTGACGTAGCCAATCACGACGGTCATGGGCACCATGGAGTTGGCATAGCTCACGGCGGCGGTACCGGTGCGGCGAAGCTCGTCGTTGCGGCAGGTGAAGCCGGCGACATTCGCCGCCTCACGGTTAAAGACCTTGATGACCTTTTGACCCGAGACCATCTCTTCGATATATCCGTCCAGGTCGCCAAGCGATGCCTGCTGGGCAGCAAAGAAACGCTTAGAGCGCGCGCCCGAGTAGCGCGCATACAGCACAATGGCCGCATCGCACACGAGTGTGATAATCGTGAGCTGCCAGTTAAGGATGATGAGCATAGCCGTGGTGCCCACAACCTGAATGGCGGCCTGAATCACGTTGGCAAAGCTGTTGTTAAGCGCCTCGGAGACGGTGTCGACGTCGTTGGTGAAAAAACTCATGATGTCGCCCGAGCGCGTGCTGTCAAAATAACTGAGCGGCAGCGTCTGGATGTGCGCGAACAGGTCGCGGCGAATATCGGACACCACGTGTTGGGCCGCGCGCACCATGATCTGTGAGTAGCCCAGGGCCGAGAGCACGCCCGCGGCGTAGATGATCGCCGTCAGGATGACCTGCCTGGCGAGCAGTTCCTCCCCGCCCGTGGCCAAACCGTTAACGATGGGGCGCACCATGTAGGTGCCGGCGAGGCTCGCGATGGCGGCGACGGAGGCGAGCACGCCCACCGCGAGCAACGAGAACTTGGCATGCGCCATGTAGGAGAGCAGGCGGCGCACGGTGCGCTTGAGGTCGGCCGGGCGTGCTTGGGCTGCGGTCTTAGGCATGGCGCTCACCCCCTTCCAAGGGCGATCCTCCGGGGACGGAGGAAAACGGATCATTCGCGCAACCATCGTCGCTGCCGTCGCCGGCGTCCGCGTTCCCCGCAAACTCCATCTGCGAGGCGTAAATCTCCTGGTAGATGTTGTCGCCCGCCAGCAGCTCCTCGTGCGTGCCCACGCCGTGGACACGACCGTCGTCCAGCACCACAATGCGATCGGCATCCATGACGCTCGCGATGCGCTGGGCGATGATGAGCACGGTCGTATCGGGGATCCGAGCGATGTGCTCGCGAATCTTAGCGTCGGTCGCCATATCGACCGCGCTGGTGGAGTCATCAAAAATGAGCACGCGCGGATGCTTGAGCAGCGTGCGCGCGATGCACAGGCGTTGCTTCTGGCCACCCGAGACACCGGCGCCGCCTTGGCCCAACTCGCCGTCCAGCCCGCCGATGCGATCAAGAAACTCGTCCACGCACGCTGCGCGGCAAGCCGCGAGGAGCTCATCGTCCGACGCCTGCGGATTGCCCCACTGCAGGTTCTCGCGCACGGTACCCGTAAACAGCACATTCTTTTGCAGCACAATGCCCACAGCGTCGCGCAAGGCGGCGAGGTCGTAGTCGCGCACGTCGTGTCCGCCCACAAGCACGGCGCCTTCGGTGGCGTCGTACAGACGCGCAATCAGCTGCACAAGCGAGCTCTTGCCCGAGCCCGTGCCGCCGAGGATGCCCACCGTCGAGCCGCTCTCGATGCGAAGGTCGATATGCTGGAGCACATCCTCGGCTGCATCCGCGCGGTATTTAAAGGAAACGTCGCGAAACTCGATACTGCCGTCCGCTGGCGCCGCAATCGCGAGGTCTCCCGCGGGGTTGGCGATAAAGGGCTCCTCGTCGAGCACCTCGGCGATACGGCCCACGCTCGTAAGAGCGCGCGTGAGCAGCAAAAACACGTTGGAAATCATCATGAGCGAATTCATGATCAGCAGCACGTAGCTCATAAAGCCCGTGAGCGAGCCCACGCCCAGCTTGCCGGCGAGAATCATGCGGCCGCCAATCCACAGGATGGAGAGCGCAGCCACGTACATCGACAGCTGAAACACCGGCAGGTTGAGCACCGCGCTGCCAAAGGTCTTTGTCGCAGTGCGCGCGAGCTCGGTATTGACGGTGTCGAACTTGGCCTCCTCGTGCTCGGTACGAACGTAGGCCTTGACGGCACGCACGGCGGTGAGGTCTTCCTGTACCACGCCGTTGAGGTGGTCCATCGAGGTCTGGAGTTGGCGGTAGAGCGGGCTCACGCGATAGGTGATGACGCCCAGCACGATTGCCAGCACGGGCAAGATGATCGCAAAGACGGTGGCGAGCGGGCGCGACAGCATCAGCGCGTAGATAAGGCCGACGATAAGCGTCACCGGGCCGCGCACCATAGGGCGAAAGCCGTTGCCCACAGCATTTTGGATAACGGTGATGTCCGTGGTCATGCGGGTGACGAGCGAGCTGGCGTCGTAGTTGTCCAGGTTGCCAAAGGCGAGCGTTTGAATCTTTTTGTACTCGGCCTCGCGCAGGTTAGCGCCTAGGCCCGAGGCAACGCGGGCGGACGTGCGGGCATAACCCAAGCCCAGTACCAGCGAAAGCGCAGCGCACACCAACATGTACGCGCCCTGCAGCAGCATGTAGTTGATATCACCCGCAGGCACGCCCACATCGATGATGTTGGCCATGATGACCGGGATAAACAGCTCGAGCACCGTCTCGACCGACACAAAGAACACGCCGAGGATGGCATCGCGACGGTATGCCCCTAGATAGGAAAACAGTATTTTGAGATTGCGCACGCAGGTTCAACCCCCATCAAACGTTGTTCGCAAACGCACGTATTATTGCGCGCCGAATAATGGTGTCAAGTATTCCGAAATCGTTTTCTGCAAGGTTAGCGCCGGCGGCGAGTTCTCGTGATGTGTGTCCATATTCACTCGGAATAATGGTGCGCGAGACTTTTTCGCTTCGGCGTCAACACAAACCTTGACTCTACAATCGTTGTAGGGTTTTCACTACACTGGTACGTAAACGAACCCAGCCAGAAAGCCCCGCCCATGGAACACGACCTCACACGCGGCAATGTCCTCAAGACCATCGCGGTCTTTGCCCTGCCCTATATGCTCTCGTACTTTTTGCAGATGCTCTACGGCATGGCCGATCTGTACATGATGGGGCAGTTTAGCGGCGCTGCCGGCATCACCGCCGTGGGCAATGGCGCGCAGACGCTTTACATCATTACCGTGACGCTCGTGGGCCTGGCCATGGGAACGACGGTCATCGTCGGCCACGCCGTGGGCTCGCGCCGGTTTGACCGCGCCGAGACCGCCATCGGCAATACCATCACGCTGTTTATGGGCGTCTCGGTGGTACTGGCCGCTGTCCTGCTTGCATTGTGTCCGCAGATTGTGGCACTCATTGGCACGCCGGCCGAGGCAGTCGAAGGAACCGCCGCCTACCTGCGTATCTGCTTTGTCGGCATTCCGTTTATCGCCGCATACAACATTCTTTCGGCCATCTTTCGCGGGCTGGGCGATTCGCGCTCGCCCATGTACGTGATCGGCGTGGCGTGCATCATCAACATCGCGCTCGATTTTCTGTTTATCGGCCACATGGGGCTCGGCCCCGTGGGCGCGGCGCTCGGCACGGTGACCGCCCAGACGGCCAGCGTTGCCCTCGCGCTCGTGTGGCTCAAGAGCCGCCGCACGAACATCCACGTAAAGCGCAGCGACCTGCGCCCCCAGCCCGAGGTGCTCGGCAGCATTCTTAAGATTGGCGTGCCCGTGGCCGTGCAGGACGGCTGCATCCAGGTGGCGTTTATGTTTATCACCGTCATCGCCAACCACCGAGGGCTCGTCGACGCCGCCGCCGTGGGCCTGGTCGAAAAGATGATCAGCTTTTTGTTCATTGTGCCAAGTTCCATGGGTGCCACCGTCAGCGCGCTCACGGCGCAAAACGCCGGCGCGGGCAAGGGCGACCGCGCACGTCGGGTACTCAAGGACGCCATGACAATCTCGGTGGTGTACGGCTGCCTGATCACGGTGCTGATGTGGCTGGTGGCGCCAGCGTTTATTGGCTTTTTTGCCAAGGACGCTGCAGCAGTCGCCGCCGGTACCGGCTATATGCGCAGCTATATTTTCGACGCAATCTTTGCCGGCATCCACATTTGCTTTAGCGGCTTTTTCGCTGCATACGGCAAGAGCTACATCGGCTTTGCGCACAACGTGCTGGCCGTGGCGCTCATTCGCGTGCCGGGCGCGTGGCTGCTGTCGAACGCCTATTCCGATACGTTGTTTCCCATGGGCATCGCCTCGCCGTGCGGATCGATTTTGTCAGCAGTCATCTGTGTTATCGCGTTTACCGTGCTCAACCGACGCGGGGCTTTTGACAAGCTGGCAGCGTAGCGGGACGACGCGAGTCTGGCGCCCCTTCCCCGTCCATTGAAAGGAGCGGCGCCATGACCGACTCGCCAACTGAACATACCGAGGGTCTGCTCCGCATTGGCGAGGTGGCGCGCTTGTTTAACCTAAGCGTGGGCACGTTGCGCCATTACGAGCAGATGGGCTTGCTGGACCCGGCACACATCGATCCGGCGAGTGGGTACCGCTACTACGGATCGCGGCAGCTCTCCACTCTCAACACCATCAGCCACCTGCGTGTTCTCGACTTGCCGCTCGCGCTAATCCGTGAGTTTGTGACCACGCGCGACGTGAACCTTATGCAGCGGCAGCTGGCTCAGCAGCAGGAGCTCATCGAGCGCAAGCGCCGCGAGCTGGAGCGCGTGTCGCGCAAGATCGACAACCGGCTTGCCCTGCTTCACAATGCCCTGAACACCGAGCTCGATACCATTTGCGCAATCGATGCGCCCGAGCTTCGCTGCGCCGTATTGCGCGAACGCGTCAAGCCTACCGACGCCTATGCGCTGGAGTGGCAGATTCGTCAGCTGCAGAAGGGCCAGCACGAGACCTTTGTCTTTCTGGGCAACTTGGGCGTTGGGGATTAGCGCCGAGCGCCTCGCCGCCGGCGACTTTGATGGCTACGACGAGGTCTTTTTGCTGCTCGATGACACCGATGATTACGTGGGCGACCTCGAGACGCGACCCGCCGCGCGCTGCCTGACCATTAGCTTTCGCGGCACGCACGGGCAAGCAACCCCACGCTATGAGCAGCTGCTCAGCTATATGCGCGAGCACAACCTGACACCCGCCGGTCCCTCGCGCGAGATCGCCCTGATCGACGACATCATCAGCGACGACCCGGGGGCGTATGTGACGAGGATCGCGATACCGGTCCGCTAATCACTACCATTTATCGAGCAATTCCATCCATTTACCTTAATCCGAATTAGATTGTATTATGTAGCAAATAAAATGACAGCATATTGCCCCCCCATAGGCAGGAGACATTATGCCCAGAGTTCAATCACGTCGCTCGTTTCTTCTCGGCCTAGCCTCGATCATCGGCTTATCCGCGTCACGCCCAACAAGAGTATTCGCTGCCGACTCAAACTCATCCGTCGCTTTTACATCAGACCTAGCACAAGACTACGCGCTTTCCCTGTTGCCCATCGTCGACGGATCCGCGAACTTAGAGATCGAGCAAATCGTTCCCGTATGCCAACAAATCGGCCTTATCTGTGGCTATGAAATCAGTGTCACAAGGGAAGGAAGCCCTTACGGTTATTTAATACTTGACGCATCATATCCTGGGCTTCTGAAGGAGATAACCCTCGGCGATACCATTCTTCCGATTTCAGCTTCTCTATCAAACGCCATTTCAACTTATTCCGGCCAACAGGCCACAAACCCAACCGTACTAATTTCGTACAACGATATTGAATATGGAACTTTGGTGCCAGGAACTAGAGACTGTGTAACCAACTATAACAATATACGGTCTGTCCCAATTGTCACCGAAAAGGGTATAGCACCTCAAAGCAATAACCCAACTTCATGGGATGCAGTCATTATCAATGAAGATGACTTGATGTTGCATTTCCAAATAGACGATTTAAACGGAATACCGTTCCGAGGAGTCTCGGAATCATTAGCTGAAGCCCGCACTAATAAGTATGCATGCGTCGTTTCTGCCTTGTACGCTGTATCAATGCATTACGGTCTCACCAGTTCAAACGCTAATCAATTTAATCCCGATTATTATAAAGAAATATGGAACGTCACTGGCACAACAACGTATAAGACCAATGATCAGGGCGTCGAGTACGGAAGCACGATCATCCCAGATGGAATTGTTCCGTTTAAAAGTCTTGCCGCTCAAAAGGGTAGAGCACTTAATACTCAATTTTTCGGTTATCAGCCTCAATTCGCTCAGTACAGAGCAACTATCGATCAAGGGAATATCGGCTTGTATCATATGTGGATCAACAGCCGAAACAGTGAAGGATCCGTCGAGCTATCAGGTCATACAGTCACGGTAACTGGCTATTTTACTGGGCATAATGGAAGCTCTGGCATCGAACTGCAGTGGCTCGAAGTATTCGACGGATGGAACACTTATCCCCGAGCGATTAACTATGCAACGCCCAATATGGTCAAATTGAACGGAACAGTCTTTTGGTAGACCGGATGGCACCATCAAAATGCTATGGCACCACGGCCTTTGCCCTGGTTACGATATTGGTGATTTTCGCTATGTTTGCATCCGTTTCTTCATGCACAGATAGAGCCCGCTATAGCGGAGGAGATGATTACCTTGTCTTTGGAGCCGGCAGCGTTCATTCTATTGAGGGAACGGAACTCGTAATCCAAACAGACAACAGTCCCCGCTACACCGACGCTGGAAAGCAAACCCGGATTACATTCCCCTCATCTGGCCGAATCAAAGACAAGCTTTCCCAAATCAAAGTTGGGACAAGAGTTTCCTACTCACGCTTTGAGTCGGTAGACGCATCTGGATCATACGAGGGAAACGATATCGAAATTGAACAGGCAAACACTATAAGGAGATGTTGAGGAACTGAGCCTCTGCGCAGTTCCTCAACAAATCATTATGCCTCCGGGACCCTACCCGTCGCCAAAATCTGTTCAAGTGCCGCCTCATCCAACACGGGCACACCCAGCTGTTCGGCCTTGGTGAGCTTGGAGCCTGCTTTGGGGCCGGCGACCAGATAGCTCGTCTTCTTTGAAACACTGCCCGAAACCTTGGCACCAAGCACCTTGAGCGCCGCGCCCGCCTCGTCGCGCGTGCGGTTGACGAGCGTGCCGGTGAGCACGAAGGTCAGACCCGCAAGCGGTTGTGCGTCGGCGAGCTCGCCCGCCACGCCGGCATCGGCTGCGGCTTGCGCGTGTGCGGCGCCCAGGTCGACCTCGAGCGACAGACCCGCTTGGCGCAGACGCTCCAGCACGGCCAGGTTTTCGGGCACGGCCAGGAACTGCTTAACGCTCGCCGCAATCTTGGGACCGATGCCCTCGCACTCGGCAATATCCTCTTCGCTCGCCAAGATGAGCTTGTCAATCGACAGGAATCGCTCGGCGATGACCTCGCCCACGCTCTTGCCCACGTGGCGGATGCCCAGGGCAAACAGCACGCGACCGAGCGGCTGGCTCTTGGACTTGTTGAGCTCGGCGATGATTTTCTCGGCCGTCTTGAGGCCTACCGGAATGGGGTCGCCCTTCTTGACGCCCTTTTTGCTGTTGGAGCTGGCATACGTGCGCCCCGTGTCCAGGCCGGCGATGTCGTCGACCGTGAGCTGGTAGAAGTCTGCGACATCGTGGATCAGGCCGGCGGCGATCATCTTGTCGACGATCTCGTCGCCCAGGCCATCGACGTCCATACAGCCGCGGCTCACCCAGTGGAGCAGGCGCTCCTTGAGCTGCGCCGGGCAGTCAATGGACACGCAGCGGTAGGCAACCTCGCCGTCCTCGTGGACCACGGGGCTGCCGCACACGGGGCAGACCTCGGGCATGTGCCAGTCGACCGAATCGGCCGGGCGCTTGTCGAGCACCGGGCCCACGACCTCGGGAATCACGTCGCCTGCCTTGTGCACGATGATGGTGTCGCCCTCGCGCACGTTTTTGCGACGGATTTCGTCGATATTGTGCAGCGTGGCGCGCGCGATGGTGGAGCCGGCAACCGTCACCGGGTCGAACTCAGCGACCGGCGTGAGCACACCGGTGCGGCCCACCTGGATGCGAATTTCGCGCAGGACGGTCTGCTTTTCCTCGGGCGGGAACTTAAAGGCAATGGCCCAGCGCGGCGCGCGGGCGGTAAAGCCCAGGTCGAGCTGCTGCTGGAAGCTATCGACCTTTACGACCACGCCATCGATGTCGTAGTCCAGGTCACCGCGATGTTCGAGCGCCTGGGCACAGAACTCGTGGACCTCGGCGGGTGTAGCACAGCGAGCCACGTTGGGGTTGACGCTAAAGCCGGCGCTACGCAGCCAATCGAGGAACTCGCGCTGGCTGTGGACGTGCAGCGGATCGGTATCGGCGATGGCATAGATAAAGGTGGCAAGATCGCGGCGCGCCGTGACCTTGGGGTCCTTTTGGCGCAGGCTGCCGGCGGCGGCGTTGCGCGGGTTGGCAAAGGGATCGCGCCCCTCGGCATCGGCCTCTTCATTCAGACGAACAAAGCTGCCCTTGGGCATATAGACCTCGCCGCGCACCTCGATGGTGCGCTCGCGGTCGGCGCCCATGTGGGCGAGCGCCGGTTCGGACAGGTGCATGGGCACGTCTTTGATAGTGCGCACGTTAAGCGATACGTCCTCGCCCGTGGTGCCATCGCCGCGTGTGGCTGCGCGTACGAAGGTGCCGTTTTGGTAAGTAAGCGCGACGCCCAAGCCGTCAATCTTGAGCTCGCAGGTATAGGTGACGCTACCGGCGCCGAGCGCATCCTCGGTGCGTTGGAGCCACGCGTCGAGCTCGTCCAGATCCATGGCATCGTCCATGGAATACATGCGTGCCATGTGCGTGACCGGCGTAAACTGCTCGCTCACGTAGCCGCCCACGCGCTGGGTGTAGCTGTCAGGCGTTACCAGATCGGGGTAGGTCGCCTCAATTTCCTGCAGCTCAACGAGCATTTTGTCAAAGGCGGCATCCGTGATCTCGGGCGCATCGAGCATGTAGTAGCGATAGGCGTGGTAATCGAGCTCGTGGCGCAGCTCGGCCGCGCGCGCTGCCGCCTGGGCACGGGCGTCGGTCGGTGCGGCGGCATCCGCGCTCGTGGGCGTTTCGGTATCGATGTCCACACCGTCACCAAACAGGCTCGATTGCTCCATAGCGGCACTCCTTCGCTCGATTTCAAACGGATACAAGAGTACCACCGGTCGCAACGGGGTCGAATAGCGGTCTCAAACCGCACCGAATCGGCAGCCGCCAGACCGGGGTGGACAGCTAGTTCAGATACGTATAATTCTGCGAGCCTGGTCGTGTTCAGACGTCATCATTCCAGCCAATTTGGCCGCCCCGGGGGCTGCACGACCGACTCGTTCCCCCTTCTAGACTCCCATCCGAACCCCTTCCCCATCCCAAAACAGCTCAAAACGCATGCTGAACCGCCTCGGATTTATACGTATCTGAACTAACTGTCCAGGCTCACCCAGAATCGAGCAACTTCATATGCTCCCTTTTTAACTCAATTTATCGCAGTTAATATTTTATATTGTGTTTGCAATATATTTTGGTATTATCAACGTGAGGTGATTGAAATGAAGAATCAGTCCAAACGTTTCCTAACCATCCTCGTCCCCCTTGTCCTTATAGCAGCCGCTTTGCTCGGCTTTTTCTGGAAGGACATTCCCTTTTCGAAAGACCTTTCCTTGCGGGGCGAAGTCGTTGCTGTGTATCACCCTTCCGCCAGCGGGGCAAGCGAAGGCCGCTTCGTTATCGCAAGCGAGCAATTCCAATCCGCACCGCTGCACCTCAACTTCAAAATCGATTCAACCATCCCCATTAAGGATCAGGATGGTAAGAAGGCAGAAGTCGGAGCCATCAAAGAAGGTGTCTACGTTGACGTAACCTGCACCGTCAACACCAGCAGCGATCCCAATCCCACAAAGCTGCCCGCCCTCATAACGCCAACAGCCATCATGATTACGCAAAAGGAATAGCTCGATGTCAGAAAGGAGTTTAAAAAATAATCACCAGACAGTTAGGAGCCAATGATGAAAAAGGTTGCTTATTTACTCGCCGTCTGCCTTGTTGGGTTATCGTGCATGACCGCGCAGCCCGCCTTCGCAGCAGAAACCCATTCCTCTATCATTTCACCAGTTGCCGAAAGTCGTTCAATCTACACCGCCGAGACCACCCTCGCCTATTCGAACGGCGTCAGGCTCCATGTTACTTACACTGTTAACGATACCTATGGAACGATAACAGGCATCAAATCCATAAAGAACTGGACCTCCAATTCTCGAGTAAGCAACATCAGCTGGACTTATAGATACGGACTCAGCAACGGAAGCGTCGTCGTAACTGTTACTTACTATTACAACGGCAGTTGGCATTCTGAAGCAAGAACTATCTATGCTTAGGATTTTTTGGCTGCGGCATTGCCGCAGCCTTTTTGGGGTTAATTATGGAAAGCTCAGATAAACGATGCTGTTTTAGCAATGTGATGTTGCTCGCCACTTTGTCTGTCGCAGCAATCATAGCGGCCTTCTCAGCGTTCAGCGTTGCCAACGAGGCGCGGGAGGTGCTCTTTGCACCCACTCCCTTCTATATTAATGGTGAGTCCATTCCGAGCGCCGTCCTTACCGCACTTGCCATCCGCGATGTTCTGGCCCTGGCGCTCTCAATCGCATGCCTGATTGTCTACTTGAACTTCTGCTTTGACGTCGTCAGTACTCAGTCGATATTCACGCGAAAACAATGCCGGCGTTTTCTGGTTGTTGGGCTTCTGCTGCTCATTTCTTCAATTGTCTCGATTACCTTCGATAACCTGTGTGCCGTCCAGCTCCCCAACGACGTCAGTATTACTGCAATTGGTATCTTTGGTTTTAACGCTTGGACACTGGTTCTCGCTTTGTTTGCGCTATCCCTTTCGGCTATCTTTGAGTACGGGCGACTCTTGCAGTCGGACGTTGACGCCATTATTTAGAAGGAGGGCAGCATGCCAATCGTCATGAGACTCGATCGCGTCATGGCGGATCGCAAAATGTCCTCTCAAGAACTTGCCGACATTATCGGCATCTCGCCCGTTAACGTTTCGCGCATTAAAACGGGGCGGCTCAAGGGCATTCGCTTTTCGACGTTGACCGCGATGTGCGAGGCACTTCACTGCAAACCTGGCGACATCATTGACTGGATGTCAGACGAAGAGTACATCGAGGCATTTGGAAGCCTTCCCAGCGACGAAGACTAACCAAAATGATCCGTTTTCCTCCATCCCCAACGGATCGATGAGAAAAGAGGGGGCTGTCCCGCATTGACGGGACAGCCCCCTCTGGCATCGGTATGTGCGGCTCGTTAGTAGCCCTGGCCGTAGCCCTGGCCCTGCTGGCCCAGCAGCTCCTCCAGATACTGGCGCAACTGCTCGTCAGTAATGCCGCCGTTGCCGGTGTCGGTCGCGCTGTCGTCCTGCTGCTGGCTCTGCAGCTCCTCGTCAGAGCCCAGCTCAACCGTGACCTTCTTCTCTTCCTTGCCGCGCATGAGCGTGATCTCGACCTTCTCGCCCACCTCGTGGCTGCGCAGAGCGATGATCAGGCCATCGGCGCTCGTAATCTCATCGTCGCCCAGCTTGGTAATGACATCGCCCTCTTGGATGCCGGCCTTGGCAGCGGGACCGTCCTCGACGACGCTTGCCACGTAGGCGCCGCTATCGGTGCTGAGCTTGTTGGTACGGGCATTGAGCGCATTGACGCTCGAAAGCGTGGCGCCCAGGTACGGATGAACCGGCGTCTTGCCGTCGATGATCTGGTCGGCAATGTTCTTGGCATAGTTGACCGGAATGGCAAAGCCCACGCCCGAGCTGGAGCCCGAATAGCTCTCGATGAGCGAGTTGATACCCACGAGCTCGCCGTTGTCGTTGACGAGCGCGCCGCCGGAGTTGCCCGGGTTGATGGCAGCATCGGTCTGGATCATGTTGGCGTAGATGGTGTTGCCGCTGGTAGAGCTCATGGCCGTGGAGCGATAGAGCGCCGACACGATGCCCGTGGAGACGGACTGCTCGTTGCCGAACGGCGAGCCGATCGCCATGACCCACTCGCCCACGTTGAGCTTGGAGGAGTCGCCGATCTCAATCGGGGTGAGCTTGGAGGCGTCAGCATCCTTGAGCTTGATGACGGCGAGGTCGCTCGAGGCATCGTTGCCCACGAACTCAGCCTCGTAGGTGGTGCCGTCGTCCATGGTCACCACGTACTGGTCGTAGCCGTCGACCACGTGGTTGTTGGTGAGGATGTGGCCCTCGGTATCGAGCACCACGCCCGAACCGACGCTGCCCGAGCTATCCGACTCATCGGCAGACTGCGAAAGCGAGCCATTCTGGCTACCGCTCGAAGTGGCGGTGATGGAAACGACGGAAGGCAGGGCCTTGGCAGAGACGGCCTCGGCCAGCGTGGTGTCCTCGGAGTCAATCGTGATCTTTTGCGTCGAAGAACCCGAAGCACCCGCCGTCACGGCATTCTTTCCGCCGCCAATATTGAGCGTGCCGCTCATAATGAGCGCGATGACCAGCAGGGCGCCGCAGGCGCAGCCGGCAAGCGCTGTAATAAAGATCGGCAGCTTTTTGGTCTTGGTCTTAACCACCGTGTGCTTGTTTACAACCTGCTGACCGCCCAGCGGCTTGCCGGTCTGCGTGTCGTAAGCCTGCACGTAGGGAATGTTGCTGCCGGCAGGCGTCGACTCCACCTGCACGCGCGGCTGCTGCTGGGTCTCGCCAGCGTTGCCCGCATCCTGGGGACGCTGGGAATCGTTCTCGCTCATGGCTGCGATCCTTTCGTCAAATAACCAAAGGCCCGCCAAACACGTGACGGGCCATCATTGTTCATGTTGAGTTGTACCCCAATATGCGGGCATACGTGTATGAGAACGCAATCTTTTAGGAAGGCTTAAGTTCTGTTGCAGATTCGAGAGGAACCCGTACCTGCGTCAAAACCACCACAAAGGTGCCTGTCCCCTTTGTGGTGGAAATCTAGTCCTTAAACAGATAGCCCACGCCGCGGACGGTGGTGATGTGTGCCGCGATCTGCGGGCCCACCTTGGAGCGGATGCGTCGGATGTGCACGTCGACGGTACGCGTACCGCCGCAGTACTCAAAGCCCCACACGCGGTGCAGCAGCACCTCGCGGCTGTAGGCACGGTTGGGGTGCGTCGCCAAAAAGCTCAGCAGCGAATACTCCATCAGCGTCAGGTCGATGGGCTCGTTATCGAGCGTCACCTGGTAGGTAGCCAGGTTAATCTCGAGGTTATCGATGTTGAGCACATCGTCGGCGGTGACGGTCTCCTCCTCGCCCATCAGGCGCTGTGCACGAGCCTTAAGCTCGTTGGGCGTCGCCGTGGGGCATACAAAGTCGGCATGCGCATGATTGGGCAGGCGCAGGGTGCCGAGCGCCTCGTCGTCGACGATCACCAACATGGGGACGCCGCCGCGATCGTCAAGCCACTTGGCAATCTGATCGATGCGGTCGCTGCGGATGCCATCGGAATCGAGGATCAGCAGGTCAAAGTCGTGCGCCGCGGTCGGCGAATCGGGAGTTGCCAGGCTCACCTCGACACCCAGGGTGGTCGTCAAGCTGCGGGCAAACTCGTGGAAGCGCGTCGTGCGCGCCATGAACAGGGCACTCTTTTCGGACATATCGGCCTCCAAGGAAATGAGCTCAATCGTACTGGAACAAGTCAGCGCGATTAGGAGTTCGCCAGGTAGTGCTTGATCTCCCACTCGGTGATCGTAGACTCAAACTTATGCCACTCGTCGCGCTTCTTTTTGAGGAAGAAGCTGTGGATGTGCTCGCCGAGGGCATCCTTCATAAACTGCGAGTCCTCAAACACGTCGAGCGCCTCTTTGAGCGAACGCGGCAGCGGCGTGTAGCCGGCCTCGACCATCTGGCGGTCGGTGAGCTTGAGCGTCTCGGCCGTGGCCTCGGGCGGGAGCTCCAGCTTGCGCTCGATGCCGTCCAGACCAGCCGCCAGCGTGACGGCGTTGACCAGGTACGGATTGGCCATGGGGTCGGGGCTGCGCAGCTCGATGCGCGTGGACAGCTGCTTGCCGGGCTTGTAGACCGGAATGCGGACCATACTCGCGCGGTTGCGCAGGCCCCACGTGGCGTACTGCGGCACAGAGTCTCCGCCCGTGGTGATGCGCTTGTACGAGTTGACCGTGGGGTTAGTGATGGCGCTGATCTCGCGCGCGTGCGCCAAGATGCCGGCCATGTAGTGCTTGGCGATATCGGAGAGGTGGTACTTCTCGTCGTCCTCGCCCCAAAAGACGTTGTTGCCGTCGTGGTCGAATAGCGACTGGCACAGGAACATAGCGCTGCCGTCCTCGCCCGCCAACGGCTTGGGCATAAAGGAGGCGTGGCACCCGCTCTCGTAAGCCTGCTGCTTAATGATGAGTTTGGCCGTGGTGATGGCGTCGGACATGCTCAGGGCCTCGGCATGGCGCAGGCTCATGCCGTGCTGCGAGCGGCCGGCGGCGTGGAAGGTGTACTCCACGGGCACGGACATCTTCTCGAGCGTGAGGACCGTGTTGCGGCGCAGGTCGCGAGCGGCATCGCTCACCGAAAGATCGAAGTAGCCCACGTTGTCGAGCGGCTCGGGGGTGTGCTCGTCGGGGAAGTAGTAATACTCCAGCTCGGCGCCCACGTTGAGCAGGTAGCCAGCCTTCTCGGCCCTATAGAACATGCGGCGCAACGCATCGCGCGGATCGCCGGCGAAGGGCTTGCGGTCGGGGGTGCACACATCGCAGAACACGCGGGCGACGCCGTTGTGGCTCGGGCGCCACGGCAAAATCTGGAAGGTCGAAGCATCGGGGAATGCGAGCATGTCGGCTTCCTCGGGCGTGGCAAAGCCCTCGATAGCGGAGCCGTCAAAGCCAATACCCTCCTCAAAAGCGACCTCGAGGTCCTCAGGGCTAATGGCAAAGTTCTTGAGGCGGCCGAGAATGTCGACAAACCACAGACGCACAAAGCGGATGTCACGCTGCTCTACGGAGCGGAGTACATAATCGATGTTCTGCTGGTTCATGTCGCTCCCCTTTCTTTCGGGCGGGTTTCGACTGGTCTATATCGCAGATACTATCGCAGAAAAATGTTTCCGCAGGGTTAAAGCGTATCAAGCGCTCAAAAAACGTGCGCGAACAGGCCGTTGCGAACGAGCGACTAGCGAGAGGTCGAGGCGCGGTGTTCGATGTGGCCGGGGATCTCGATGCGTTTGGGCGCGAGCTTTGCGGCCTCGCCCACCGTGGTGGTAACGACATCGATGCGCTCGGACAGGCGCTCGACCACGCGCTCGGCAATGGTAAGGGTGTCCTGCGCGGCCGTTGTCACACCGCCAAAGAGCACGTGGTTCCAGGGGTAGTCGTCAAACGTCGCGATTTTGAGCCCCGCCGGCAGCGAGGGACCAAGCTGCGCCAGCGCCTCGGTCAGACGCAGGAAAACCAGGCCGTTGACGGCGATAAGGCCGAGCCTTTTGCCCGCGTAGTCGCGGATGGTCTTGTCCAAACGGCCAACGCCCGTGGCGCCACCGTCGGCCAGGGTGACGACCTCGCCCGCAAGGCCGCGGCGCGAAAGCTCGTCGGCAAAGGCCTCGGCGCGCTCTCGACGCACGGGGCTATCGTCGCTTGCCTCGGTGAGCAGGCACAGACGCTCGCTGCCCGCAGCTGCCAAGGCGTCTACCAAGCCGGCGACCAGCTCACGGTTGTTAGATGTCACCAGGTCAACACCGCCGTCGGCAACGTCGCGGTCGAGCAGCACGACGGGCAGACGTCCCGCTGCCGCGGCGATCGCCTCGTCATTGCCTCCGCAGGTGTTGACGACCAGGCCGTCCACGCCGGCATCGATAAGTCTGGTGAGCGACTCCGCTTCCTTAGCGGGGTCGTTGCCGCTAATGGCCGTCATGAGCGAGCAGCCGCGCGCCGCGGCGCTGGCGGAAAGGCCCTCGAGCATGGCGCTCGAGAACGGGTTGGCGATGTCAGCCAGAATCACACCGATGAGGTTCGTACGCGAGCTGCGCAGATTGCGCGCGGCGGCACGTGGGCGATAGCCGGTGCGCTCGATAACTGCCGCGATGCGAGCACGGGTCTCCTCGGTCATTTGCCCGGGGCGGTTGTTGAGGTAGCGCGAGACCGTGGCCGGACTCACGCCCGCCTCGGCGGCAATGTCCTTGATTCTCATCTGCGCCATAACGCACCCCGTTTCCCAATTGTCGGCGATCTGAGCCATTTTAGGCATTTTTTTAAAAATCTCGGTTGCAAAACGCTGTAGGTGAGTATACTACAACTCGAAACGAAACCGATTTCGTAAACCGATTTCGGCGAGCGTTGGCACGCAGGTGCAAAGACGCACCCTACCGTCTTGGCACCTGCGTGCCAACGCCATATCAAAGGTGTACGCACGAGTAAAAGGAGCTGCGCGACCATGGGTAAAACGGTTCTTACCTTCGGCGAGATCATGATGAGGCTATCGCCCAAAGACCACCTGCGTATTGAGCAGGCAACCGAGTTTGACGTCCGCTACGGCGGCGCCGAGGCCAACACTGCGCTTTCCCTGGCCTACCAGGGCGACAAGGCCGCTTACGTCTCCGTTGTCCCGGCCAACCGTCTGGGCGAGTGCGCCCTGCGTTCGCTGAAGGCCTACGACGTCGACACCACGCGCGTCGTGCGTCAGGGCGACCGCCTTGGCTCCTATGTGTTTGAAGTCGGTGCCTCGCAGCGCGGCAACGGTTGCGTCTACGACCGCAAGTACTCTGCCATCAACATGGCCAAGCGCGACGTCTTTAACTGGGACGAGATCCTCAAGGGCATCGATGTCTTCTATTTCTCCGGCGTGACCCCCGCCGTCTCCGATGAGATGGCTACCGCCTGCAAGGATGCCCTCACCGCCTGCCGCGCCAAGGGCATCACCACCGTGTGCGACGTGAACTATCGCGGCAAGATGTGGTCGCCCGAGAAGTCGCAGGCCACCATGAAGGAACTCCTGCCGCTCGTCGACATCTGCATCGCCAACGACGAGGACGCACCCGCCGGCCTCGGCATGACCTGCGTCTCCGGCTCCCTTGCCCACGGCATCGAGGAGCGCGACACCTACGTCGAGATGGCCCGTCAGATTTGCGCCGAGTACGGCTGCAAGAAGGTCGCTTCGGTCGTCCGCAACATCTCCTGCGTCGAGCGCTCCATCTGGATGGGCATGCTCTATGACGCCGAGAGCGGCGAGCACTGGTTCTCCCCTGCTCACGATGTGCACGTGCTTGAGGGTGTTGCCGCCGGCGACGCTTTCAACGCCGGCCTGGTCCACGCCCTCATCAACGACTTCGATCCGCAGGCTGCCGTCAACTACGCGATTGCGGCTTCGATCCTCAAGCTCACCATCAAGGGCGATTCCAACTTGGTGACCGCAGGCGAGATCGCAGCCGTGGCATCCGCCGCCGACGGTGGCACCCGCGTCGCGCGCTAGTCCGTCTCCATTCCGCGGGCCGCAGCTTCCCAATCCCATACCCCTGCGGCCCGCTCCCCGATTCCTCCGGCCGGGCAAAACCACCAGTCCCATTCCGGTTTTGCCTGGCATTTCCTACACGACTGGTCGAGCAGCCGGTTTTGGAATTGCTTGAACCCCAAGCAGTGCCTCCGATAACCAATCCAAAATCGGCTCCTGACCAGCACATTTGGCAATCACGCGCCCATGCGCGCCACACATCGAAAGGAACATCATGTTCGATCAGTTCTATACCACGCTTGAGTCCCTAGGCATCGTGCCGGTCGTCGTGCTCGACAAGGTCGAGGACGCCGCTCCGCTCGCCCACGCCCTTATGGCAGCTGGCATGAAGTCCGCCGAGGTCACCTTCCGCACCGCCTGCGCCGCCGAGTGCATCGCCGCTATGGCCGAGGCCGAGCCCGAGATGTGCGTTGGCGCCGGCACTGTCCTGACCGTCGAGCAGGTTGAGCAGGCCCGCGCCGCCGGTGCCAAGTTCATCGTCTCCCCGGGTTACAACGAGGACGTCGTGAAGCATTGCATCGACATCGAGCTGCCCGTCCTTCCCGGCACCGTGACCCCTTCCGAGGTCACCGCAGCCGAGAACCTGGGCCTCAAGGTCACCAAGTTCTTCCCCGCGTCCCAGTATGGCGGCCTGAACACCATCAAGGCCCTCGCCGCTCCGTTTGTCGGTCACCGCTTTATGCCTACCGGCGGCGTGAGCACCGCCAACGTCGAGGAGTACCTGAGCTCCTCCGCCATCATCGCCTGCGGTGGCACCTGGATGGTCAAGCCGGCCCTGTTTGCCGACGGCGACTTCTCCAAGGTCGAGCAGATCGCCCGCGAGGCCATGGACGTCGTCAAGAAGGTCCGCGGCTAGGTTTAGCTCTCTATCGTGAAAGGGGGCGTGCCCTAGACCTCGCCCCCTTTCTTTTAAAGCGGCTCGGAAGCGCGCCGTTTCCGTCACGAACAAGAACCAAAACCGTCTTGTATGCTGATAGAACGTGACGGAAGCGACACGCCCCCGAGCCGCTTTGCCTACTCGGCTGGCAGTCGCGCTCAACTAAGACACTTCGACAAAAGCCGAACCATCAAAACAGCTGCGGCGCCGTCTGGAGGAATGGACCCTTGCTTCCGGTCTTTTCCTCCAAGCGGCGCCGCAGCTTTGTGCCCCGGTTACGCCCCAACGCAGTTGCGGTGAAATAGGGACTGTTTGCGCCACCTAGGCCGCAAAACAGTCCCTATTTCACCGCAACTTATATGGGGATTGATTAGATGAACGAGTCTTTAGACAGCTCAAAATAGTCGGGATGCAGGGCGATAACCGGGCCCTGCTCCTCGGGCATCAGGTGCAAGTGCGTCTCTGCCAGATAACTCGCCGCATCGGTATCGCCCCTCTTAATGGCCTCGAGAATCCGGCGATGCTGCCGACGAATCGGCTCCCAATCCAGGTCCTGCGACACCATACGCAACCAGTTGTATCGCTCAAAATGTGTGTTGACGCTCTTCATCCAATCCCACAACATGTGACGGCCGGCAATCTCAAAACACGTCTCATGGAACAGGTTGTCCAGGTCAAAGAAACGACGCGTCTCGCTATGGTCGAGCGACTCGGACTCGGCAAGAATCTGCTCGAGCCGACACTTCTGCTCGGGTGTGGCGGCAGAGCAGCATTTAATGAGCACGCTTCTCTCGAGTTTTTCGCGCAAGAAACAGGCGTTCTCGGCGCGCTCCATGCTGATTTTTGAGACATAGGTGCCGCTTTTGGGACGCGTTTCCACCAGCTCCTGCTCACGCAGGCGCACAAAGGACTCGCGAATGGGCGTGCGCCCGATTCCCGTCTCCTTTTCCAGACCAATCGCCGAAAGACGCGTGCCGGGCCTGAGCTCGGCATAGATGATCTTGGAGCGCAATGCGTTGTACGCCTGGTCTTGCAGGCTCTGATAATGCTGGTGCTGTTCCATAAAGCCCTCGGATAAGTCCTCGGTTAGTCGAATACCACCATGCAATACTATCGCATCCCCCGCCCCCTCATAAGTTGCGGTGGAATAGTTCCTGTTCAAGGCCTTCAGCAGCAAAAACAGGAACTATTCCACCGCAACTACAGCCAACGAGTTGTTGCGATTAGGTGAACGTTCACCTTTTTATTGTTTTTCTCTTCGCAAATAAAATCCCGTGCGTATACTTAGGCTCAAACGAAACCGATTTCGTTGAGCGTGGACAATAGGATGCTAAGACACACCCTACCATCTTGGCATCTTATCGCCCACGCAATGCCATTTGCTTTCTTCCCGTCTCGTTGGACCTTTAGTCCCATTCCGGCACAGCGAGACACTTCCTAGACGACTGACCGTGGGGCCGGCTTTTCTGCTTTTGCAGCAGTGCCTCCGATAACCCTCTTTTGCCGGCCCGGGTCAGCTTTTTCACACAACCGAAAGGACGGGTAGCAACATGCGACCGCTCATCATCATGCATGGCGAGAACATCGACTGGTGCCATACCGTCATCAGAATGCTGATGTATCTTGTGGGCGTTGCAGTACTGGCACTCGGTATGAGTCTCCAGACGGCATCCGGCCTGGGCGTCGCCGCGCTCACGTGCTTTGCCACAACCCTATCCATGCTCACTGGCAAGACGCTCGGCTTTTGGATCACCGCAACCTACGTCGCCTACATCGTGGCGCAATTAGCCATCTTGCGAAGCGAGTTCCAGCCGCGCATCCTGCTCGAGTTGTTCTTCTCAACGCTGATTGGCGGCTTGACCGACCTCTTCATGGCGGTCAACCCACTGCATCCCACGGCACTCCCCACACAGATTGCGACCATGCTGCTCTCCCTCGCTGTCACCGCATTTGGCGTAAGTCTCGTCGTCAACATGGGCGTTGTCCCCAACGCGCCCGACGGCTTGGTGCAAGTCATTGCCGAAAAGCTTAAACGCCGCTTTGGTGACGTAAAAGTCGTGTTTGACTGCTCACATGTCGCCGCCTCGCTCGCGTTGTCGCTGATCTTTATGTACAACCTGGGCGGCTTTGGCGTCACGACCGCCATCTCGGCACTGTTCCTGGGCCATGTCATCAACGTCGCCAACAAGCTGTTCGCCCAGCGCTTTATCCGCGCGGCATTCGGAAAATAGCACCACCGTAAGAACCCGCGAACAGCGCTATACGTTGCTATATCTCACTATACTTTGCTATATCTTGCTATACTTTGCTATATCTTGCTATATCTTGAGCAAAGGTGGCTCACATGCAAACAAACCCTTTTAAGCCCACAGCAGGTAAAACACCTCCCACGATTATCGGCCGCGAAGATGTGCTCGAAGAATTCAATGAGGGCCTCGTCAACGGGCCTGGTGCCCCGGGGCGCCTAATGCGCATAGCCGGCGTCCGTGGAACGGGCAAGACGGTCCTCCTTGACGAGTGCTCACGTTTGGCGCAAAGCCGTGGCTGGACGGTCATAAAAGAGGTCGCAACCGAGGGACTTTGCCAACGCATTCTCGAACAGCTGCAGCCCAAATTCCAGGCCAAACACGCCAGATTTGAGCCCACCGTAGCTGGCATATCCATCGGCAGCATAGACATTGAGCGAATCGGTCCATCGCTACGCGACGCCATGAGACAGACAATATCCAAGAATGAAAATGGCCTGCTCATCACTCTCGACGAGGTTCAAGACGCAGAGCTCGATGAGGTCCGAACGCTCTCCATTGCGATTCAGCAGGTTATCGGCGAAGACCTTGATATAGCCTTTGTTTTTGCGGGGCTGCCTTCGATGATTGAAAGCATCATCAACGGAAAGACACTTACGTTTTTGCGCCGTGCCCTCCCCTTTGACCTGAAGGCTGTGGCAGTAACCGAAGTGTCGTACTCCCTCGAGGAAACCATTGAAGCGTCTGGCATGGAGTTGCAGCCAGGTATTGCCGGCCAACTTGCCGAGGCAACGCAAGGTTATCCTTTCATGATCCAACTCGTTGGATACTACGCATGGCAGTTGGCAAGACGCGCACATACACCGATTATTGGAGAAGAAGAAGCCGAGCGCGGCATTGCAACGGCACGCGAACGCTTCTGTGCCATGGTGATTGAGCCCGCGCTACAGCGCATTCCGCCCACGTGCATCGCTTATCTGCTGAGCATGGCATCTTTGGGGCAGACGAGCTCGACCAGCATGGTTGCCGATGCCCTAAACAAAACGCCTCAACAGGTGAGTTCCGTCCGCAGCCGCCTGTTAAGAGAATCGATTATCGAGGCTCCCTCGTACGGCAAGGTCTCATTTGCCATCCCCTACATGCGCGACTACCTCTACGAGCACAAAGCCGAACTGGAAGTTGAACTGTAGAAACGGCAACTGCCCTGCAAGACGAAAACCGTTTTCGTACGGATTAAAGCAGACGTAAACGATTTTCGTCTTGATTTGCGTACGGAATTAAGACGTAAATTGCGCTTTCGTACGCTTATTACCAGACGCAAATTGTTTTCGTCCGGCCATGCGTCCCCAATCTAGACGAAAAGAGCCCCGAGCTCGGGGCTCGATGTAAGTTCTAGGGTGTCAGAAGTTACATCAGCCGCTTACGACCGCTCTGTCTATCTCTCCGAGCGGGACGGGCGCCGATGCCCTGATCTCTGCCATGTCGAGGTGCGAGATCAAATCCTTGGCGCGCTCGCCGGAGTGGTATGCCTTGTTCGGCGCCACCTTCCTGTAGAGCTTCTTGAGCTTCGTCTTCCCCTTGTTGCCCGGCGGCATCTCCGTCTCAGGTGGCAGCCCTAGGAAGGACAGGACGCCGGGCAGGTCGCACAGCATCACGTCCTCGATGTCGGCCTTGGCCGCCAGGTCGACGACTCTCTGCGCTGTCGGCGAGATGTTCGGGGTGCTGCTACCGCCCGCTGGTTCGGAAGCTGGCGGGCAGTAGCGGGCAGTAGCGGCAGTAGCGGTGTGGCTCGATAGGCCCGAATATCCGTAAGGAAGGTGCTCGCTCTCATATGTGCTGATATGCCTCGCCTCGCGAACCTTGGGATGCTTCCTGAGGTAATCCCTCAATTCGAGCCACTCTTTATGCTCATAACGCTTCGAAATCGTTTCCCCGTCGACAGTTTCCTTCACATAATGGTATGTTCGAACGCCTTCGAACTTGCCGAACCCGTTCTCGACGCTGAAGTTTCTGAACCAGCGCGAAAACCCATTCAGGTCCATGAAGTTGACTTGGGGATGCCTGTCTTTCGTTCGTTCGAATGAGTGGACGAGCGGAGTGCCTTTGACTTGTTCCAGGCCGAAGGCTTCCATTTCGCGGGCCTGCTCCTTTTTCCAGAATTCGAGATACGACGTCAGCGTCTCGCTTATCGAGATCCTCCGCACGCTTTTCTTGCTTTTGGGCGAGCGAACGCTTCGATCGGCCGCGAACTGCTGCTCAATGAGGATGCTTCTGTTCTCGACGGAGACATCGGACCACGTCATCCCGAGGGCTTCTGCCCTTCTCATGTCGGTGTCGAGCATGAGCATCACGCATGTGATGTGCGCGTCCGGTTCTCGATTGAGTAGGATGTCGAGTAGGCGAGCGGCGTGATGGTTCCTTCGCGGTTGTCGTGGAACTTTTTTGCGTACGAGCCGACGGTGTCCCTCGATTTTTGGACGTAGGTGCCGCTGTTGAGTTCTGCCTTGTAGGCTTCGAGTGCGGCGTCGACCTCTCGGCTTTTGGTGGTATGTATGGTCTGCCACGGCGAATAGCGGTATTTGCCCGTGACCGGATCCTTGCCGAGGCTGTGACGGTAGCGCCACGTGTATTTGTCGCGGCGTTGCTTCGTTCCTTTGCCTATGACGAGAGGTCGGTCGTTCATCGTGTTCCTTGCCTGAAGTGCCTGAGAATCGCGCTCGGTTGCGCGGAATGGCGCAAAGGGCTGGGGCGGGTGGGCATTACCCTTGGTGGTGGGCCCTGCGTGGGGTCACACCCCAAGGGTAATGCTCCGCCTGACCGCTTTCAAGCTCGTTGTGGGTCGAATTTGGGTCGAATTATTCCGCGTACTTTTCTTTCGTAAATCTATGAAAACATCAAATGACCTGGAGTTATATTGACTTCAATTTGGGTCGAAATGTCTGAATGAAACAACGTCGTAGCGACCTCATAACCCGAAGGTCGGTGGTTCAAATCCGCCCCCCCGCGACCATGAAACTTCAGGTCGGAAGCATAAAAGCTCCCGACCTTTTTCTTTGTCTAGGGGTTTCGGCATCTCTCGTTCTTTGGGTACCTCGAGGCGGGCAATCAGATAGATGCTTACGAGTATCATAGGGTCTTTTTACGTCGCGGTCGTGTCTCGTACTGGTGCGCCGCTCTTTGTGGGACGTGTCACTTTGCCATAGGTTGTCCGGCGGCGGGGCGCAGGTCGTTCCCCGTGGCGTCGCTCCTTTCGACGCTACGCTGCCTGGCTACTCGTTCCACTGGTGCTTTTTCATGTCGACGCAGCCGTTGTCTCGGAAGGCGACTCCTTCCTCCGTCAGTAGTGCTCGCTGGTCGGGGAAGTTTGGCGCGAGGCGTCCCGCGTGGTTGACGACGCGGTGGCAGGGATAATCGCCGTAGCGATCCGCCTCGCTCAGCACCGCTCCGACCAGGCGAGAGTTTTTCTCCCTGCCGATGAGGCGCGCTATCTGACCGTACGAGGCGACGCATCCCGCCGGAATCTCTGCCACGACGGAGAGAATCTCATAAACCAAATCTTCGTCCAGGACTTTTCCCATCGTATCGCTCCCGTGTTCGCTTTTGCCTTCGGGGGCGCGGCGCCGATCACCCGTGCTGCGATTTTCGCAGCTCCCCTTACCGAAGCATCGAGGGAAAGCGCGTGCGTGTCAAGGTTGTCTGGTCCAGTTGCTGGCTCGATGCCTCGAGATGTTCGCCTCAAGTGCGACCTGCCCCTATTGGAAAAGGATGCCGAAGATGTATTTGGTGATGGCGGAGCGGCGGATGACCCCCACGAGTTTGCCCTCGTCATCAACCACAGGAAGCTTCTTGAACTTCTTCTTCGCCAGCAGCGCGGCGACGCGGGCGATGCTCTGCTCGGGACGGGCACACACTACCTGGCGCGTCGCGAAATCCATGACGCAGCGATCCTTCAGGTCTTCGATGCGCTGCTCAAGGCTCTGATCGTCGAAGTACAGCATGGACGCGTCGCCGCCCGTGAAGATGGTGTGAGCGCGATGCTGCGCGATGGCTCCCATGACATCGCCGTCGGAGATGAACCCGACCACCTGGTTGCGCTCATCGATTACGGGCATGCTGCTCACCTCGTTTTCGGCGAGCATGCGCACCACGTCGGAAATCGTGCAATCCTGCGTGCAGGTGAACGGCTCTTCAATCATGATGCTCGAAACGGGCGTCCCCTCGAGCTCGAGCGGGATGCGCTCGGACAGAATCTCGGACATCGCTTATGCCTCCTTCGTTTTCGGTGCGGTTTTCTTGGTGCGCACGCTGAATATGGCGCAGATAAGGGAAACGAGGCCGATTGCCGCGCACACCTTGTAAGCGACGCCCGCGCCCACGGCGGTGGCTACTTGGATGCTCGCATCGACGCCGGCCGACGCGGTGACGCTTGTCATGACCGTGATGATGAGCGCCGTGCACAAACCGCCGGCGACCTGGCGGCCGGTGTTCGCGATGGCGTTGCCGTGGGCGATCATGTCATTTTTCAAGGCATTGACACCCCATGTGTTCACCGGCATGTTCGCGAGCGACTGGCCGGCGGACTGCAGCATGCAGAACAGCGCAACCACCAAGATGGGCGTGTTTACCGTCGAAAGCGAGAGCAGGAACAGGGCGCCGGTCATGAGGGCCAGGCCGACGATCGAGATGGCACGCGGACCGAACTTGTCGAACACCACGCCGGAGATAGGGCTGATGATGATGCCCACCGCCGCGGCGGGAAGCATGGCCATGCCGGTTTCGAAGGCCGAAGCGCCAAGCGAGGTTTGCAGCAGCAACGGCAACAGCGTGTTGGTGACCAGGCATGCGGCGTTGATGAGCGTGACGATGATGGCGGCCACGCGGAACTCGCGCGTCTTGAGCGTGCCCAGTTGAAGCAGCGGGTCCTCGATTTTGCCCTGGCGTACGACGAACAGCACCAAGCACACGACACCCGCGACGATCGAGCCGAGCACCACGGGGTTGCCCCAACCCATCGACGAGGCGCTCGAGAACCCGTAGAGAAGTCCGCCGAAGGCGATGGTGGAGAGGACGACCGAGGGCAGGTCGAGCTTGGGGTTCTTCAGCTCGCCCACGTTTTTCAGCATGAACACGCCCAGCACCAGCACGAGAATTGCGAGGGGGACGATGGCGCCGATCATGGTGCGCCAGCCGTACGTGTCGATCACCGCGCCGCCTACGACGGGGCCGACCGCGGGACCCGCCGACATGACGATGCCCGCCATGCCCATAGCCGTTCCTCGTTTCTCGACGGGGAACACCAGCATGGGAACCACCGAGACAAGCGGCATGAGCACGCCTGAGCCCGCCGCTTGCAACACGCGACCGATGATGAGGAACAGGAAATCAGGGGCTGCGGCGCACAGCAGCGTGCCCAGCGCGAACACCAGCGTCGCCCCGAAGAATAGCGCGCGGGTGCTGAACTTGTCGATAAGGAACGCCGAAACGGGGACCATGATGCCGCTCACCAGCGGGTATATGGACATGATCCACTGGGCAGTCGAGGCATCGATGGCGAAATCGGACATGATGACCGGCAGCGCAGGCGACATCACCGTTTGGTTCAGTAGCGCCAAGAAGGCACCCAGGACGACGACCGCGACGATGCGGATCTGGGTACCGGTAATGCGCCCATTGGCGGGCGCGACCGTACAATTATCAGACATAAGCTTCCTTCGTATCTATTCGATTCTTCGCCGAAGGCGCGCCGGCCCACGGGCGAAATAACATGCACGTGCTATGCGTGCATCAGATACGACAGGAAGAAAGCGGCTGCTCAGAGCGCACTTGGGGAACAACAGGAGAGGCCCCGTATACCAGGGGCCGCCGAATTGCGATGTATGCTTTGGTCAAATCCTTCATAGCGGGGAGGTATTCTAGCAACCGTCTTCGCCCCTTTCAAGGGATGTAACCCAGACGTTGATTTTCTTCACCGAGGCGCCATCGTTGACGGGTGGCGTGCTTCTCTATCGCCACACCGCGGGGCGAGGGAACGCCGCGGCGAGCTTGTACATCGGCTATGTGTGCAGCTGCGAGCGTGTCGCCGGCGCGCGCTGGGCGCCAGTCCGATCCGGCCGACTCTTGCCGACGGTCGGTCGCCGTCCTCCTCCATCTCCGCCTGCTCTGTTTTTGCTCGGCTCCCTTGTCGTATCATGGACGGACGAGAATTGAGCGAAGGCGGTACGTATGAACATCCAGATATTCGGCACGAAGAAAAGCTTCGATACTAAGAAGGCGCAGCGCTATTTCAAGGAACGTCGTGTGAAGTTCCAGTTCATCGACTTGAAGGAAAAGGGGATGAGCAAAGGCGAGCTCGAAAGCGTGGCGCGCGCCGTCGGCGGGATCGACGTTGTGATCGATCCAAAGGCGAAAGATGCCGACACGGTTGCGCTCGTACAGTATCTTGCTGCCGACCAGAAGTTCGAAAAGGTGCTCGATAACCAGCAGATTCTTCGTGAGCCCATCGTTCGCAACGGCCGCCAGGCAACCGTTGGCTACGAGCCTGACGTGTGGAAGGGCTGGGAATAAAGCGGCTGGGAATAAAGTGAAGCGCCCACGCCCGTGGTTTTATCCACGGACGCGGGCGCTTGCGTAAGACGTCTCTTGTCGTTTGAGTGGAGCGCCCCGGCGGCACTGAACAACGCGCCCCGGTGACGTGGCTGAACTCGAGGCTCTTTGTGCCGCGCATCTATGAGAGGAGATATTTGATGCGCATGGGCGCTACTCCATGTAGCCACCCTGAATGGCGGAAACTGCATGCTCGGTAAAGAACTTGAGCGTGCCGGAGGTGTAACGATTAGCCTTGGGCTTCCAAGCGGCTCGGCGCTCGGCCAGGACGGCGTCGACCTCGGCCGGCTCCATCTCCTTGCCGGCGATGCCCACGATGGACAGCGAGCGCTCGGGGATGTTGATTCGGATAAGGTCGCCCTCCTCAATCAGGGCAATCGGGCCGCCCACGGCAGCCTCGGGCGAAACGTGACCGATAGCCGGGCCCTTGGAGGCGCCGGAGAAGCGGCCGTCAGTGATCAGGGCAATGCTCGCGCCCAGCTCGGGGTCGCTGGCGATAGCCTCGGTGGTGTAGAACATCTCGGGCATGCCAGAGCCCTTGGGGCCCTCGTAGCGAATGATGACGGCGTCGCCGGGCTTGACCTCGTGCGTCAGGACGGCGTGGATAGCGTCCTCCTCGCAATCGAACGGACGTGCCTTAAGCGTGGCCTGGAACATCTCGCGCGGAACGACGGTGTGCTTGACGACGGCGCCCTCGGGGGCAAGGTTGCCGTGGAGAATGGCGATGGAGCCATCGGTACCAAAAGCCTGGTCAAACGGGCGAATGATGTCCTCGCGCTTGAGGTTCCACTTCTCCAAGTAGCGGCCGCACTTCTCGTAGTAGCCGTTGTTTTTAAGGTCCTCGAGGTTTTCGCCGAGGGTCTTGCCGGTGACGGTCATGACGTCGAGGTGGAGCATCGACTTGATCTCCTCCATGATGCGCGGCACGCCACCCGCATAGTAGAAGAACTGCGCCGGCCACTCGCCTGCGGGACGAACGTTGAGCAGGTAGTGGGCGCCACGGTGCAGACGATCGAAGTCGTCGGCGGACATCTCGATGCCAAACTCACGGGCGATTGCGGGGATGTGCAGCAGGGAGTTGGTGGAACCAGAGATGGCGCCGTGGACCATGATGAGGTTCTCGAAGGACTCCTTGGTCACGATGTCGCGCGGGCACAGGTTGTGCTCGGAGAGCCACACGGACTGACGGCCGGCCTCGCGGGCAAACTCGCGCAGGTCAGAGCTAGTTGCGGGCAGCAGAGCCGTGCCGGGGAGCATAAGGCCCAGGGCCTCGGCGGTAACCTGCATGGTCGAGGCGGTGCCCATAAAGGAGCAGGCGCCGCAGCTGGGGCATGCGTTGTGCTTGGCAAACTCAAGCTCCTCGCGGGAGATCTCGCCGCGCTCGTAGCGGGCAGAAATCGCGCCGAGCTGCTCCAAGGTCAACAGATCGGGACCGGCATCCATGACACCGCCGGTAACGACAATGGAGGGGATGTTGATGCGGCCCATGGCCATGAGGTTCGCAGGCAGGCCCTTATCGCAGCTGGCGACAAAGACGCCGGCGTCGAACGGGGTGGCCTTGGCATGGATCTCGATCATGTTGGCGATCATGTCGCGGCTGGGCAGCGAGTAGTTAATGCCGTCGTGGCCCTGGGCCTCGCCGTCGCAGATATCGGTGCAGAAGTAACGGGCACCGTGACCGCCAGCCTCGTCAACGCCAGCACGGACCTCCTCGACCAGCTCAAACAGGCCGGCAGAACCCGGGTGCGAGTCGCCGAACGTCGACTCGATAATGACCTGCGGCTTGTCCAGGTCCTCGATGGACCAGCCAGAGCCCAGGCGCAGCGGGTCCATCTCGGGGCTGATGGTGCGGAACTTGCCAGAACGCGGCTGCAGCTTGGCAACCAGGTCGGCGGCCTCCTGCTGAATCTGTGCCTTGGTCTTCTCGTCCATGATGCTCTCCTCTTTTGATTTGAACGGTTGTACCAATCGTTGGTTAATGAATCAGGTGTAAATGGGTACCGAGCGATGCACTCGGCGAAAGATGTTTAGCTACGCGAACTAGGCGAAGAACGAAATCACCAGGGCGCAAACAAGACCCGAAAGGCCGATGAGCGTCTCCATAACGGTCCAGGACTTGAGGGTGGTCTTCTCGTCAATCTCCAGAAACGAGGAGCACATCCAAAAACCGGCATCGTTGACGTGCGAGAGGGCCGTGGCACCGCCGCAGATGGCAAGACAGATAGCGGCACGCATGAGCACCGAGGCTCCGGCAACCGCGGGCATGGCAGCCATAATGCCCGATGCCATGGTCATAGCGACGATGGAGCTGCCGACAGAGGCGCGCACCATGACGGCAATCAAGAAGGCGACGACCACCAGGGGCAGCGGAGAGGCCTCGAGCACGGGACCGATGACCTGGCCCAGGCCGCAGTCCTGCAGCATCCAGCGGATCACGCCGCCGCAGGCAATGACCAGTAAGATCATGCCGACGGGCTTAAGCGAACGGTCGAGCAGAGCCTTGAGCTCGGCGCCGGAATAACCGCGGCGCGCACCCAGCAGATACATCGCAACGAGCGTGGCGAGCGTCAAAGCGACGAACGGCTTACCCAGGAAGGCAAGGATCGAGGCGACCTGCTCGGGCATGGAGATGTAAGAAGACAGCGTGCCCAGCAGAATCAGGCAAAGCGGCGTGAGTACGATCGCGAGCACCATGCCAAAGGAGGGAAGCTCCTTGTCGTCGCTCGCCCCCTCGGCGGCAGTGAAATGCTCGGGAACGTCCGTAAAGATGCGGCCGCCCACGTTGCGGCCCCACACGACGCCAGCTACCGCCATGGCGGTGAAGGCAGTGGGGATACCGACGAGGATCATAGTGCCCAGGTCGACACCGAGCGTGCCGGCAACCAGGACCGAACCGGCCGAAGGCGGCACGAACGCATAGCCAGCGGCAAGTCCCGCGAGCAGCGCGATGCCGTAGTAGAGCGTCGACTTTTTGGTCTGCGATGCCACGCTAAAGGCAAGCGGGATCAAAACGACCACGCCGGCCTCAAAGAACACCGTGGTGCCGATGACCAAACCGGTGATGCCCAGCGCCCAGCTGGAGTGGCCCTGGCCAAAGGTGTCAATGAAGGTCTGGGCGATCTTCTTGGCGCCGCCGCTCTCCTCCAAAATCTGGCCAAACATCGATCCCAGGCCAATGAGCAAGGCGATGTTTTGCAGCGTGGTGCCCACGCCCTTGGTGACGGTGTCTGCCACCATGTCGAGCGGCATGCCGGCACCGATACCGATCACGAGCGCCGAGACCATCATCGACAGCACGGGGTGCAGCTTGAACTTGATGATGAGCGCAAGCAGCAGCGCGATGCCCACGATGGCGGCGATGACCAGCCTGGTGGGATCAGCCATAAACGTTGGGTCTGACATCTTTCCTCCAATTCATCAGACCTTTTGAATTCGTCTGATGACTATAGCGTGTTTGGAATGGTCTGATGTTTAAAAGGGAAACTTTTTCAAAATACATCTGATGTATTTCCTGAACGATCTGTTTTTGACGGTAAACGGCTACTTACAGCTCTCCATTGTCGGAGCGAACCACCGCGGCTTCTGTTAAATGAGCTAGAATAGCTCTGATGAATTCTTTTGATATGAGGTGAAGCGTGGCACGAGCCGATTCGGGACTCCCCGAGCAGATTTCGGAGAAAATTATTCAACTGATCCTGGATGAGCATCTTGAGCAAGGCGACCGCCTGCCCAAGGAGGCTGTGCTCGTCGAGCGCCTGGGTGCTGGCAGGAGCACCGTACGCGAGGCTATGAAGCTGCTGCAGTCACGCAACATCGTGCGCATTAAGCAGGGCTCGGGCACCTATGTGGCGTCAAACCCCGGCGTTGCCGACGACCCACTGGGCTTTACCTTTATCGACGACAAGCAGCGTCTGGCGCGCGACCTACTCGAAGTGCGCTTTATGATCGAGCCGCAGATGGCCAGCATGGCCGCAGAGCACGCGACCAACGACCAGGTCGTCTGTATCAAAGAGCTCTGCGACGAATCCGAGCGCCTGGCCGAGGCCGGTGAGGATTACTCCGCCGCCGACACTGCGTTCCACAATGCCATTGCCGAGAGCTCCGGAAACCTCGTCGTTCCCCGCCTAATGGGCGTGCTCAAGGCGTCTGTCCCCCTGTTTATTGACGTGACCGGCAAAAAGCTGGTTGAGGAGACCATCCGCACCCACCGTGGCGTGGCCGACGCCATCGCCGCGCGCAATCCCACCGCAGCGCACGATGCGATGTATTTGCATCTGGTGTACAACCGCAACATGATCGCAGAGGGCACGCAGGAACAGAGCGAATAAACGTCCGCGCGGCAAGGGCGAGATCACCGTTTACCTTTTAAAAGTGAACGTCACCTGATTATAGGAGAATCTGATTTTTAAATCCTCCTCTTCTCCTATACTGACCTTGTATGAAAAGCAAGACTTATATAGATGAACGTTTCTTTTGAAAGGATCGCTATGTCTGATCTTATGGACAGCTTCCGCCTGGATGGCAAGGTCGCGCTCGTAACCGGCGCCACCTATGGCATTGGCATGGCCATCGCCGAGGCGCTCGGAGAGGCCGGCGCCAAGATCGCCTTTAACGCACGTCACGCCGACAAGGTAGCCGAGGCCGAGAAGCACTACCGCGAGCTGGGCTTTGAGGCTCATGGTTACGTGGCAGACGTCACCGACGAGACTGTCGTCGCCGAGCTCATCGCCAAGATCGAGGCCGACTTTGGCACCACGCCCGACATCCTGGTCAACAACGCCGGCGTCATCCAGCGTACCCCGATGCTCGACATGAGCGCCGAGGACTTCCGCCGCGTCGTCGATATCGACCTCAACGCACCGTTTATCGTGTCCAAGGCCTGCCTGCCTGGCATGATCGCCAAGGGCCACGGCAAGATCATCAACATCTGCTCGATGATGAGCGAGCTGGGTCGCGAGACCATCGCCGGCTATGCCGCCGCTAAGGGCGGACTCAAGATGCTCACCAAGAACATCTGCTCGGAATTTGGCGAGGCCAATATCCAGTGCAACGGCATTGGGCCCGGCTACATCGCCACGCCGCAGACCGCACCGCTGCGCGAGAAGCAGCCCGATGGCAGCCGTCACCCGTTTGACCAGTTCATCATTGCCAAGACGCCAGCAGCCCGTTGGGGCACGCCCGAGGACCTGAAGGGCCCCGCCGTGTTCTTGGCTTCCGATGCATCGAACTTCGTCAACGGCCACATCCTCTACGTCGACGGCGGAATCCTCGCATACATTGGAAAGCAGCCTCAATAAGCGTCGCCGCAACTGCCCATATCAGGTTTCATCCACTCGTTTTTCATTTGAGTTGCGGTGAGATAAGGATTGGTTTTGGCTTCTATCAGGCAAAACAGTCCGTATTTCACCGCAAGTTAGAAATAGAAAGGTAATTCGCAATGAAAATCGCTCTGATCAATGAGAACTCTCAGAACTCCAAGAACCCCATGATCGAGGCTGCCCTTAAGAAGGTTGTCGAGCCCATGGGGCACACCGTCTTTAACTATGGTATGTATGCCGACGCCGACTCCAAGCCCCTCACCTACGTGCAGAACGGCATCCTTGCCGCCGTGCTGCTGAACTCCGGTGCTGCCGACTACGTCGTGACCGGCTGCGGCACCGGCGAGGGCGCCATGCTCGCCTGTAACTCCTTCCCCGGCGTGCTGTGCGGCCACGTTGCCGACCCGCTCGACGCCTACACCTTTGCCCAGGTCAACGATGGCAACGCCGTTGCCATGCCCTTCGCCCTCAAGAACGGCTGGGGCCAGGAGCTCAACCTTGAGTACACCTTCGAGAAGCTCTTTGGCTTTGGTTCGGGCAACGGCTATCCTGCCGAGCGTGTTGAGCCCGAGCAGCGCAACAAGAAGATCCTCGACGGCGTCCGCGCTGTGACTATGCGTCCGCTCGTCGACGTTCTGGGCGAGATCGATCAGGACCTGGTGAAGGGCGCACTTGCCGGCGAACACTTCCAGGAGTACTTCTTTGCCAACGCAACCGACGAGGCCATCATCACCAAGGTCAAGGAGATCCTGGGCCTCTAATCGCACGACTCATTGCAGCTAACGCAAGCGGCGGTCGTCCCACGTACGGGACGACCGCCGCTTTTTGCTATCTACCGACTGACGCCGCGGGGACAGGCCCCATGCACCAAGGGATTAACTAGAGCTCGCAGGCAACCTTGTAGCCATCGCCGATGGCGTCGCGGATGTTGCCGCACTTGTTGGCATCGCCCAACACGTGGGGGGCAACACCGGCAGCGGCAAGGTCGTCGGCCAACTTGGTATTGGGACGATAGCCCATGGCAAGTACCAGCGTATCGGCATCGGCGATGGTGTGGATCTCGCCGTCCTTTTCGTAGCTGATGGCATCCTCGGTAATCTCGGTCACCTTGGCCTCGGTCAGCACGTGAACGCCCTTGGAGAGCATGCGCGTGATGAGCACCGCGCGACCGGCGCCGCCCTCGTTGGCGGCGAGCGTCTTGGTCATCTCGATGACGGTGACGTCGCGATTGGCCGGCGACAGATCGTTGACCAACGGGGCCAGGTAGTCGGCCGTCTCGCAACCGACGGTGCCGCCGCCCACGATGACAATCTTCTTGCCCGGGAAAGCCTTGCCGCCCAACAGGTCGTCAGCCGTCATGACCTGCTTAAATCCCTGCATGAAGGCCGGGGCGATGGGCTCGGCGCCATAGGCCAGGACGACCTCGTAGCCGGCGTAGTCACGCTGAATGTCCTCGGCAGTAAGCTCGGTGCCAAATACGCACTTCACGCCGACCTCGGCCAGGCGACGGTACTGATACTTGATCACGCGGGTGAGTTCCTGCTTTGCCGGCGGAACGGCCGCGATGCGCATCTCGCCACCCGGCTCGTCCTGCTTATCCACGAGCACTACGTTGTGGCCGCGCTTGGCAGCAATGTAGGCTGCCTCCATGCCCGCAGGACCAGCGCCCACAACCAGCACGTTCTTAGCCTCGGCGGCAGGCTCGTAGCCGGCCTCGTCGCGCTCAACATCGGGATTGACGGTGCAGGAGATGCGCTTGCCAAACATAATGCCGTTCAGGCAGCGCAGGCAGCCGATGCAGGGGCGGATGTCGTCGGCGTTGCCGGCAGCGGCCTTGTTGCAGAACTCGGCATCGCACAGATTGGCGCGGCCCATCATGCAGATATCGGCAGCGCCGTCCTCGATCAGCTCCTCGGCAATCCAGGCCTCGTTGATGCGGCCGACGGTGGCGACAGGAATGTTGACGTGCTTTTTGATCTCGCGCGAGCAGGCGGCGTGCGAGGCCTGCTGCGTACCGGCGGCGGGAATGGCGGAACCGCGCTTGATGGTGGTGCCACCCGACACATGAATCATGTCGACGCCGGCCTTCTCCAGGCGACGCGAGACGTAGATCATGTCGTTGAGGGTCAGGCCGCCATCGGTGTACTCATCACCCGAGATGCGGACGTCGATGATGAAGTCCTTGCCGCAGCGCTCGCGAATCTCGGCGATGACCTCGAGTAAGAAGCGCATGCGGGCGTCGAGCGAGCCACCGTACTCATCGGTACGCTTGTTGTAGAGCGGGGTCAAAAAACCGCCGAGCATGCCGTGGGCGTGGGCCGCATGAACCTCGACGCCATCGACACCGGCCTTCTGCATACGCACGGCAGCGTCGCCAAACTGATGCGTGAGCTCGTGAATCTCGTCGACCGTGATGGGGCGCGGTGCCTCGCGGGCGTAAGACGGGCCCACAAAGGACGGAGCGATCAGGCGCGGCGTGCCCGGAATGTTAAAGGCCATGTAGGCGGGATGGAAGAGCTGCGGCATGATCTTGCAGCCATACTCGTGGACGGCCGCGGCGAGCTTTTCCCAGCCGGGGATAAACGTGTCGTCGTAGCAGCACATGTCACCCGGCAGATAGGTATAGGTGGGCTCGACCGTCACGACCTCGGTAATGATGAGGCCCACGCCGCCCTTGGCGCGGGCACGGTAATGATCGACCAAGTCGTCGGTCACATAGCCACGATCGGCCAGGTTGGTGGACACCGGCGGCATAAAGACGCGGTTCTTGACCTCGGTCGTACCGACCTTGATCGGGCTAAAGAGCATTGGATAGGCAGAGGACTCCATACAGGGTTCCTTTCATTTGAGCCGCTCGGCGGCAGTTGCTGACGTACCTATCGTACCAGCAACCGTGCAGCACCCGACCGCACGCGCTCCCCCAGTCTCTGCTCAACCCCCAAAAAGTTGCGGTGGAATACGGAGTAGATAAGGCTTTTGACAGCCAAAACAGTCCGTATTTCACCGCAACTGATGGGCGGGATGGAATTGAGGGCTCAGATAGCCAGTCATGCCCTCATCCGCCACTCCCTCACCTACAGCGCGCCGTCCAGCATAAGGTTCACCTTGAGCACGTTGACCGTGGGCTCGCCGAACACGCCGAGGAAACGGCCCTTGGTGCACGCGGCGATGATGTCGCGCACCTCGTCCTCACTTTTGCCCGTGGCTTTGGCAAGGCGCGGGACCTGGTACTCGGCGGCATCCGGAGAGATCTCCGGGTCGAGGCCGGACCCCGAACACGTCACCAAGTCGACGGGCACAGCGTCCATATCGGCATCGGGGTTGGCGGCGCGGATCTTCTTCACGCGCGCATCTATCAGCTGCCGATACTCGTCACTCGCCGGGGACAGGTTGGACGGGGCACCATACGCCATGAGCTCGCCGTCTACGCCTTCGACAATTGACACGTTCTGGATACGACCCCACATATGGGCTTCGTCATCGAAGTTCTGGCCGATGAGCTCGGAACCCACAACCTTGCCGTCGACCGTAATAAGCGATCCGTTCGCCTGGTACGGAAACGCAAGCTGCGCGACGCCGGTCACCACGAGCGTGTATCCCAGGCCGCAGACGATGGTAAACAGCGCGAACACGCCAAGTGCGCGCGATGCGATACCTTTGAACATACAAACCTCCACTTACATAATGCCGCAGAACGCGAGCAGCATGTCGATGAGCTTGATAAATGCGAACGGGGCAACGATGCCGCCCAGACCCCATACGAGCAGGTTGTGGGTCAGCAGCTGTCCGGACGGTACCTCGCGGTACTTAACGCCCTTCAGCGCGGCCGGGATCAGCGCGACGATAACGAGCGCGTTATAGATGATGGCCGAAAGAACCGCGGACAGCGGGCTTGCCAGACCGAGGATGTTGAGTGCGCCAAGGCCCGGGTAGATCGGCGAGAACAGGGCCGGGATGATAGCGAAGTACTTCGCCATGTCGTTGGCGACCGAGAAGGTCGTAAGCGAACCGCGGGTCATGAGCAGCTGCTTGCCGATACGCACGACCTCGATGAGCTTGGTGGGGCTGGAGTCGAGGTCGACCATGTTGCCGGCCTCCTTGGCAGCCTGGGTGCCCGTGTTCATGGCCACGGCGACATCCGCCTGCGCCAGCGCCGGCGCGTCGTTGGTGCCGTCGCCGGTCATGGCGACCAGGTGGCCCTCACGCTGGAACTCGCGGATCTTCTCGAGCTTGCCCTCAGGGGTGGCCTCGGCCAGGAAGTCGTCAACGCCGGCCTCGGCGGCGATTGCCGCGGCGGTGAGTGGGTTGTCGCCCGTCACCATGATGGTCTTGATGCCCATCTTGCGCAGGTCGGCGAACTTCTCCTTCACGCCGGACTTGATGATGTCCTTAAGGTAGACGACGCCCAGCACGCGGCAGTTCTTGGTCACGACCAGCGGGGTGCCGCCGGCCTTGGCGATGCGCTCGACGGCCTCGTCGCACTCCTGGGAGAACACGCCACCGGCTGCCTCCACATAGGTGCGCACGGAATCGGCAGCGCCCTTGCGGATCTCATTGCCCTCGTAGTTCACACCGGACATGCGGGTCGCCGCGGTGAAGGGGATGAACTCCATACCCTTATCCTCGAGTGTGCGGCCGCGCAGACCGAACTGCTCCTTGGCGAGCACGACGATGGAACGGCCTTCGGGGGTCTCGTCGGCCAGCGAGGAAAGCTGGGCGGCATCGGCCAGCTCCGCGGGATCGATGCCGTCGACCGGGATGAACTCGGCGGCTTGGCGGTTACCCAGGGTGATGGTGCCGGTCTTGTCGAGCATGAGGATGTCGACGTCGCCGGCGGCCTCGATGGCGCGGCCGGACATGGCCAGCACGTTGGCCTCGTTCAGACGGCTCATGCCGGCGATGCCGATGGCGGAAAGAAGGGCGCCGATGGTAGTAGGAGCCAGGCACACGAGCAGCGCCACGAGCGTGGTCACGGCCGTGGGGTTGTCCATGTCGTTAAGACCGACCGAGAAGCAGGAGTAACAATACAGGGCCAGCGTGACCAGGATAAAGACGATGGAGAGGGCCACCAGGAAGATCTCCAGAGCGATCTCGTTAGGGGTCTTCTTGCGCGCGGCACCCTCGACCATCGCGATCATCTTGTCCAGGAAGCTCTGGCCGGGCTCACTGGAGATCTTGACGATGATCCAGTCGGACAGCACCGTGGTACCGCCGGTAACGGCAGAGCGGTCGCCGCCGGCCTCGCGGACCACGGGGGCGGACTCGCCGGTGATGGCGGACTCGTCAACGGAAGCAGCGCCCTCGATGACGTCGCCGTCGCCGGGAATCTGCTCGCCGGCGCGTACGATCACCAGGTCGCCGCGTGTGAGCTCGGTGCCGGGAACGACGGTGAAGTGCTCCTTGTCCTCAACGGACTCGATGCGATGGGCCTCGACATCCTTCTTGGCCGCACGCAGGGAATCGGCCTGGGCTTTACCGCGGCCCTCGGCAAGCGCCTCGGCGAAGTTCGAGAACAGGTCGGTAAGCCACAGGATGACCGCGATGGCGACCACATAGTAGGTGGGCACACCCGCGTCCTGCACACCGAAAATGGAAGCGACGGCCAGGACGGAGGTCATGACGGCGGAAAGCCACACCAGAAACATGACCGGGTTTTGAATCTGGACGCGAGGATCCAGCTTGGCAAACGAGTCGCGGACCGCGCGGCCCATCATGTATTTTTGCATAGTCATAAATCTGCGCCCTCCTTTACGCAATCATCTGGAAGAACTCGGCAACGGGGCCAAGCGCCAGGGCCGGGAAGAAGCTCAGGGCACCGATCAGCAGGACGATGAACACGAGCAGGAATACGAACATGCCGTTAGTGGTAGACAGGGTACCGGCGCTCTCGGCGACCTTGCCCTTCTTGGCCAGCGAGCCGGCGATAGCCAGCGTACCGATGATAGGCATGAAGCGGGCGAACAGCATCTCGAGGCCGAGCATGACGTTGATCCAGGGAATGTTGCAGTTCATGCCTGCAAACGCCGAGCCGTTGTTGCCGCCGCATGAGGTGAAAGCATACAGCGCCTCGGAGAAGCCGTGCGCGCCACCATTGTTGAGCTGGTCGGCAAGACCGGGCACCATGCAGGCGATGGCCGAGCACACCAGAATGGCAAACGGAGTTGCCAAGCACAGGACAACTGCCCAGCGCATCTCGCCCGGCTCGATCTTCTTGCCCAGGAACTCAGGCGTGCGTCCGACCATGAGGCCGGCGATGAACACTGTGAGGATGGCGAAGCCGATCATGCCGTACAGGCCGCAGCCCACGCCGCCGAAGACGACCTCGCCCAGAGCAATCTGGAGCATCTGGACAAAACCGCCCAGCGGGGTGTAGGAGTCGTGCATGGAGTTAACCGAGCCGTTGGAAGCAGCCGTCGTGAAAGCGGACCAGGTAGAAGAGGAGGCGATACCGAAACGGCTCTCCTTGCCCTCCATGTTGCCGCCGGCCTGGCCGTCGGTCATCTCGATATTGACCGCTCCGCCATCGGCCAGCTGCGGGGTGCCCGCATGCTCGTTGACGGCGATGATGCCGGTGAAGATCACCAGCAGGATGAACATGGCGGCAAAGATGGCCTTGCCCTGCTTGGTGTTCTTGACGCCGATACCGAAGGCGAAGCAACAGGCGGCCGGGATCAGCAGCAGGCTGGTCATCTCGATGATGTTGGTGAAGGCACTGGGGTTCTCATACGGATGGGCGGAGTTCACGCCGAAGAAGCCGCCGCCGTTGGTGCCGGACTGCTTGATGGCGACCTGAGGAGCCGCGGGACCCTGGGGCAGGAACTGCTCGGTAACCACGCGCGCGCCCTCGACAACCTTGCCGTCGACCTTGACCGTGTCGCCCTCAATCTGGGCGCCGTCGATGACGCTCCAGCCGCCGTCTGCATTAGGCTGAACAGCGACGGGCTCTACGAGCTCAGCCTTCTGAGCCGGCTGAAAATTGGAGATAACGCCACCGGCAGCCAGGCAGATGCCGAACACGAGGTTCAGCGGGATGAGCACATACAGGACGGTGCGGGTGAGGTCGACCCAGAAGGAACCCAGACCCTGCTCCTTGACCTGACGGAAGCCGCGGATCAGCGCGAACATGACCGCGATACCGGTGCCAGCGGAAACGAAGTTCTGCACAGTGAGACCCATGAACTGCACAAGGTAGGACAGGGTGGTCTCACCGGAGTAGGACTGCCAGTTGGTGTTGGTTATGAAGGAAGCAGCCGTATTGAACGACAGGTCCCATGACACACCCGGCAGGTGCTGGGGATTGCCTGGCAAGAAGGACTGAAGCGCCTGGAGTGCCACAAGAGTCACGAGGCCGATCCCCGAAAAGACCAGCACGCTCGCCAGATAGCGCCTACACCCCATCTGTTCTGCCGCGTCGATGCGAAGCAGACGATAGACGCCACGCTCCACAGGAGCAATCACAGGCGACAGGAACGTATGCTCACCATCCATGATATGGGCCATGAACCGACCGAGCGGAACGGCCAGGACGACGAGTACGGCAAAGTACAAGATGTACTGAATCGCAGCGTCCATAGTTTACGAATCACTCCTCATCAGAATGTAGATGTAATAGATAAGAAGTCCAATGCAGACGACTCCGATGATGGGAATGAGGATGTCCATTTACCGCCCCTTTCACACGCGGTCCGATGTCTCGGACGCCTGCCCTCGCAAGCGTCTGGGGACAGTAAACGCTTCTAGGGATTAAAGAGGCGTGAGGGCCGGGGCTCACGTCCTTAAGATGCCGTAAAGATGCAGGTAGAAAGCACTATTGCAGCTGCAGTGCGCCTATACTCGACCTCGCGAGCATACAGTGGTGTCTTCACCGCGTATGCACGCATGGACAACGCTTCAGAAAGGCTACGCTATGCAGCGCGACGCATCGGACACTCGCGTCAATCCAGACCTCATCCTCAAGGCAATTGAGAAAGACGGGGTCGCCGATGACACTCGAACCAGCCGGGGACACCTCAAAATTTTCTTTGGCTACGCTGCTGGCACAGGCAAAACCTATGCGATGCTTCAAGCCGCCCACGCCGCCAAGCGGCGAGGTGTCGACGTCGTCGCGGGATACATCGAGCCGCACGAACGTCCGGCAACTGCCCATCTTGCACAAGGGCTTGAGAACGTGCCCTGTAAACTCATCGAGCACAACGGCATTGCGCTCAGCGAGTTCGATCTAGATGCGGCTATCGAACGCGCCCCTCAGCTCATCCTTGTCGACGAGCTCGCCCATACGAATGCGCCGGGGTCTCGCCACGACAAACGCTATCAAGACGTCGAGGAACTTCTACATGCGGGCATCGACGTCTATACGACCGTGAACGTTCAGCATATCGAGAGCCTAAACGACATGGTTGCATCCATCACCAGCGTTGTCGTGAGCGAACGAATCCCCGACCGTATCTTCGATGATGCCGACCAGGTCGAGCTCGTCGACATAGAGCCCGAAGACCTACTTGAGCGCCTTCGCGCCGGCCTCGTCTACCGTCCCGCACAAGCCGACCGAGCGCAACAGCATTTTTTTACCGTCGAGAACCTCACCGCACTCCGAGAAATCGCGCTGCGCCGCTGCGCCGATCGCACCGGTCACCTCACAGACGCCGCACGCGTGCTGGGAAACCGTGACTACTACACCAGGGAGCGTATCTTAGTCTGTGTCTCCCCGGCGCCGACCAATCCCCGCATCGTCCGTGCCGCCGCACGCATGGCGAAAGCGTTTCGCAGCGAGCTCGTCGCCCTGTTCGTAGAGAGCCCGCGCACGCAAGCCATGAGCGATGATGAGCGCGCCAAGCTTGCAGCCAATATCGCCCTAGCCGAGCAGCTCGGAGCACATATGGAAACCGTCTATGGCGACGACATCGCGTTTCAGATCTCCGAGTTCGCGCGCCTGTCGGGTATTTCGAAGATCGTCATGGGGCGCACGGGCGAGCGCAGCAGCGTCCGTCAGGCCCTCTTCGGCCGCAAATCTCTCGTAGAACAGCTCATAACATTCGCCCCGAACCTCGACATTTACATCATTCCAGAACAGTCGACTCCGCCCTCCCGACCCAAAGGACGCCGCCATGCGCTCGCCCTGCAGCCGCCCAGCAGCCGAAACGTGCTTCGCACGCTGGCTCTCTCTCTTGCCGCCACGGCGATCGGCACGGCTTTCCGCCATCTGGGATTTGCCGATTCCAGCATCATATCCCTCTATATCTTCACGGCCCTGCTGACCGCCGTCACCACGACGGGGCGTATCTGCACGATCGTATCGAGCGTGCTCTCTGTAGTGCTTTACAACTTCTGCTTCGTCACGCCTCTGTTTTCGCTCGCCAGCTACGACCGAAGCTATCTGGTCACGTTCGGCATCATGTTCGCCACCGCTATGGTCGCCGGCGAGTTAACTGCGCGCATCGCCGACAACGCCCGTACATCCGCCGAGAACGCATTCAAAACGCGCGTACTCCTCGAAACGAACCAGCTCTTGCAGCAAGCCCATAGCGCGGAGGAGTGCGCCCGCGTCGCCATGAACCAACTCGTCAAACTGCTAAAACTCGACGTGGTCTTCTACCCCGCCGAACACGGCACGCTCGGCAAGGCGCTCTATGAGTCCGCTGGCACCGAAAACCGACCCGCGTCGCTGCTCACCGACTACGAGCGCGCCGTTGCAACCTGGACCTACACCAACAACAAGCGCGCGGGCGCAAGCACGCGGACCCTGCCTGAGGCGCGCTGTCTCTACCTCGCGGTTCGCACCGGCGACAAGGTATTCGGTGTCATCGGCATCGCCCTGGAGGGGCGCGAGATCGAAGCCTTCGAGCATTCGATCGTCCTATCTATCGTAGGTGAATGCGCCTTGGCGCTCGAAAGCGACCGGGCGGCGCAAGAGCGCGAAGAGGCTGCGGTCTTGGCGAAAAACGAGCAGCTGCGCGCCAACCTTTTGCGCTCCATCGGCCACGATTTGAGGACACCCCTCACGGCTATATCCGGATCTGCGGCAATCCTTCGGAAGAGCGACGAGAAGCTCAGCCTCGAACAACGCTGCGATCTTGCCGATGCCATCTACGACGACTCCCTCTGGCTTATCGATACCGTGGAAAACCTCCTCGCCATCACACGCGTCGAGGACGGCACCATTCGCCTCAACTTAACATCCGAGCTCATCGACGAGGTCATCGAGGCCGCCCTCAGCCATGTCGCCCAAGCATCGCATGGACGTGCCGTCACCATCGAGCACACTGACGACATCCTGCTGGTACGCATCGACGTCCATCTCATCATGCAGGTGCTTACGAATCTCATCATGAACGCCTTCAAATACACGCCCGAGGACTCGACTGTCACCATCAGCGCACGTCGCGAGGGTGAGTTCATCGTGGTGGACGTCGCAGACGATGGGCCGGGTGTAGCAGACTGCGACAAGCCTCATATCTTTGAGCGCTTCTTCACCTCAAGCAATACGCGGCCCGTGGATTCGCGTCGAAGCATCGGCCTTGGGCTGTCGCTCTGCCGCTCCATCGTGGAGGCGCATGGCGGCGTCATCGAAGTTCGCGACAACCACCCCCATGGGGCCGTCTTCCGTTTTACCCTGCCTGCCGAGGAGATCGAGATTCATGAATAATGCCGCTAAGCCACGCGTCCTCTTGGTCGAAGATGACCTGACCGTTCAAAACCTCGTTTCGACCGCGCTTGACCTTCACGGCTATGTCGTGAGCAAGGTTTGCAACGGCCAGGCCGCCATCATGGATGCGGTGTCGCACGGCCCCAGCCTCATCATGCTCGACCTCGGCCTTCCCGACATTGACGGTATCGAGGTCATCACGAAGATCCGAAGTTGGTCGGCAGTCCCCATTATCGTCATTTCGGCGCGCACCGAAGATTCCGACAAGATTGCAGCACTTGACGCAGGGGCAGACGACTACCTCACCAAGCCCTTTTCTGTGGATGAGTTGCTCGCGCGCGTCCGTGCGAATTTGAGGCGCTCCTCGATGGCGTCGAGCGAGTCGACAGAAGCGAGCACGTTCGACAACGGTCCGCTGCATATCGACTACGCCGCGGGATACGCTACGAAAGACGGACGCGAGCTCTCGCTCACCCCAACCGAGTACAAATTGCTCGTCCTTCTGGCGAAAAACGTCGACAAGGTGCTCACCCACACCTTCATCACCCGCGAGATATGGGGCACGAGCTGGGACAGCGATCTGGCGAGCCTGCGCGTGTTCATGCGCACCCTGCGCAAGAAGATCGAGGCAGACCCCTCTCACCCCAAGATGATTCAGACGCACATGGGTGTCGGGTACCGCATGCAGCGTCTCTAGCCCGCCCAACAAAAAGTTGCGGTGGAATACGGAGTAGATAAGGCCTTTGACAGCCAAAACAGTCCGTATTTCACCGCAACTGATGGGTGGGATGGAGTTAGAGGCCCAGATAGGTAGTCATGCCTTCGACGGCGAGCTTGGCGCCGGCTACGGCGTGAACAACCGTCAGCGGGCCGTTGACCACGTCGCCGGCGGCAAAGACGCCAGGCACGGTGGTCATGCCGCGCTCGTCGACCGAAAGAAGGCCGCGATGGTCGGTCTCCAGACCGCCCGTCGTAAGCACAAGCTTGTCCTTGGGCACCTGCGAAGCCGCAATCACAACTGTGTCGGCAGACGCATGGTCGAGCTCTTCCTCGTAGCCCACCACATTGTTGTCCTCGTCAAAGATAGCCGTCTCGAACACCGGACCGTTATCATCGATGGCGCAGATCGCCTTGCCGCGCACAATCTCGGCACCGTCAAGCTCGGTCAGCTCCATCTCGTCATCGATGGCAGAGATATGGCGCGATCGGGCATACACAGTGACCTTGCGGGCACCCGAGCGCAGGGCCGTGCGGGCAACATCCATGGCCACATTGCCGGCGCCGATAACCGCCACGTTCTGCCCGATTGCCACGCTCGTGGGATCGACCAGATAATCGATACCAAACAGCACGTTGCCGCGCGGCTCGCCGGGAATACCCAGCTTTCGAGCTCGCCAGGTACCAGTACCGACAAAGACCGCATCGTAGCCGTCGCGCAGCAGGTCGTCGATATGCAGCGCGCCACCGATGGTGGTCGAGGGGCGCACGCGCACGCCAAGCGAGCACATCACGTGGCGATACTTTTGCACGAGCGCACGGGGCAGGCGGAACTCGGGGATACCGTACTCCAGCACACCGCCGATCTCGGGCCGCTGCTCAAATACCGTGACGGCACAGCCCAGCTGGGCCATCTTAATGGCCACGGTAATACCAGCGGGACCGGAACCGACCACAGCAATCTGTTTACCGCACGACGGTGCGGGCTTCCACTCCTTACGATCCAAATATGCCGTGGAGATATAGTTCTCGATGCTCGAGAAATGCACCGGCGCGCCCTTGCGGCCCTGGATGCACGCGCCCTCGCACTGGCCCGAATGGTTGCAAACCATGGAGCAGACCGCGCTCATGGGATTGTTCTGGAACAGTAGCTCGCCCGCCTCTTCTAGACGACGCTGTTTGAACAGGTCAATGACCTGTGGAATAGGCGTCTGAACCGGGCAGCCCTTAATCTGGCAGAACGCCCTTTTACAACCCAGGCAACGATTCGCCTCTTCGACAATGTGGATAGCCACGCAACTCCCCTTTTTAATGCAATCCAATGGGGCGACGATAAAGACCCTTCACCGCCGCCCCCATACAGGTAATCTCAATCTGCCGACACGGCAAAAGCCAATGCTATAACTCGCGATGCGAAGCCCCGCAGCGAGCGGACATGTGCTCGAGTGTCGCCAGGCAGTCAGCCGCCGTCGCCGGCACGCTGTTCTCGACCACGCAGGGAATCCCAGGGCAGGCGGCAGCCGCCCAGGCCACCACGGGCTCAAAGTCATATCGTCCCGTCTCGCCCACGCCATGACACACCAGGCGCGAACCCGTACCGTCGCACCAACCGGCTTCGTCCTCGTTATCAACGACCTCAAAATCCTTGGCGTGCAGCGCGCGGATCTTACTGCCGCATAAGTAGAGCATGCGCGCGGTGATTTCCTGCGCTTCGTCAACAACACTGGGGTGCAGCAGTGATACCGGGTCATAGATCACGCCGAGCGACGGACTCGAGACGCGCTCTAGCACCTCACGGCAGCGATCCGGCGTGTTGACCGTTTCGTTCCAACCAGGCTCGATCAAAATTTGCCCACCCACGGCCTCGGCCCGATCGCAGACGTGTGCAAGCCCGTCTGCAAACGCATCGAGTGCCTCATCGGTCATGCGGTCGTCAGCAACGCGGTTCTGTGCATTGGGGCGACCGGTCTCGGTGCCAACCGGGCATCCGCCGAGCATCTGGGCAAAGTTCAAGCATGCCTCGTACTCGGCAAAGTTATCCATGAGCTGTTGGCGATCGGGCGTCGCCAGATTCTTATAACAGCCGAGCACGGTGACCGAAACGCCCGCCTCGTCGAGCACCGCACGCAAATGGTCGGCAAGCTCGTGGGTCAGGCCGCCTCGATCGATCCCCATCGATGCGTAGAGCACCTTGCTCGGCAGTTGAATGCACGAAAAGCCCAGCTCTCCCGCCATGCGAATGCGTTCCTCGACGGTCCCCTGCGGAAGGTCGTGCAAACGTACGCCCGGAGTAATAGCCCCCACGTTATTCACATCCCTTATGAGCGTTGATGCCCGGGGTGTATCCGCCAAACGGGTCCTCGATGGAGCACACGCCCGAGGGGGCGAGCGGATCGCGCTTACCGGCCAGCTTGTCGTGATGCATGGTCTCGATATAGGCAAGCACCAGCGGCGCCACACCCTTTGCATCATTTTTGACCACGGGCTCGCTCATGTAGTAATCAAACGTGCCCTCGCGGTGCGCGGTGTTTCCCAAGCCCGCAACCAGGCAGATGTTGTCGAGCGCCAGCTGCCCGTCATACTCGGACAGGCAGGTCTCGCAGATGCCGTCGAAGGCGCGACGGCCGTACTGGTAGTAACGCTCGCCCAGCACGCCCAGACGCACGCCCTTCATGATGGCGTTGGCAAAGATGGCGCTGCCCGACTCCTCCAGGTAGTTGGGGGCGATATTGGGCAGGTTGATAACCTGGTGCCACATGCCGGTCTTCTCGTCCTGATACGGCAGCATGGCGTCGATCAGATCGTGGAACATCTTGCGGATCTCGTCCTTCTCGGCCGACATCGAAGGCGGCATAAGCTCCCAGGTGTCGATGAGCGCCATGGCAAACCAGCCCTCGGCGCGCAGCCAGAAGTTAGCCGAAAGGCCGGTGACCGGGTCGCACCAGAACTGTTTGCGGCTCGCGTCGTAAGCGTGATAGTACAGACCGTTGAGGGGGTTGCGCATCAGGTCATGCACGACCTGGAACATATGGAAGCTGTCCGAGCAGGCACGACGGTTGTGGAAGCTCAGCTCGTACTGCATGTAGAACGGCTGCGCCATGTACATGCCATCGAGCCAAATCTGGTTGGGATAGACGGCCTTGTGCCAGAACACGCCCTCTTTGGTGCGCGGCTGGGTCTCGAGCTGGCGGTAGATGGTGTCCATGGCGGCACGGTACTTGGGCTTGCCCACCAGGTCATAGAGCTTGTAGAGGGTCTTGCCCGCATTGACGTTATCGAGGTTGTACTCCTCGGGGTTGTAATGCTTTATGGTACCGTCGTCCTGGACAAAGAAATCGATGTAGTCATCGGCGAAAGTCAGGTAGCGCTGCTCACCCGTGATCTCGTACAGTTCGATGAGCGCCTTGATCATGCAGCCGTCAATATAGTTCCAGGTGTTCTCCTTGCCGGCGCGAATCTTTTCGATATTCCAAGCCGGCGCCTGCGGCGTAGAGGTTTCGATCAACTGCTCGATATAACGGTCCAGGATTTGATTGCAACCCATTGCTGTCCCCTCTGACATAAACGATAGGTGAACGTTACCCCTAGTGTAACGCGAACGAGGAATATAGGGTGAACGTTAACCCTATATTCCTCGCGAACGGCAGACTTTTAGCGGCAAACGGCGGTGAGACCCGCGGCGATGCGATGCGCCAGGCGCTCATAGCCGGCAGGACTGTAATGCAGACCGTCCGGCATATAGAGCTCGCGGTGCTCCGGCAAAAACGGGCTGATACCGCTTTGCGCATACAGGTCAATCACCGGCACGGAGTAGCGGTCGCAGACCTCGAGCATCGCTCGCACGTAGGCGACCTGCGTCAACCCCAGGTGGTTGAGCTCGTCGCTTGCCGGGATATCCTTCTCGTGCTTGCCGCTCGTCTTGCACGGCGTCATAAACACGAGCTTTGCCCGAGGCGAGCGCGCCGTGATGGTACGGATCAGGTAATCGAGTGCACCATAGAACTCATGCACGTCCGTGCTGCCGAGCTCTCCAAGCGGCACGTTGCGGCTAAAGTCGTTGACGCCGCCAAAGACGATGTAGATATCGGCCGCATCGTCGATACCGTCAAGGCGCTCGACAAACGAATCGGTACGGTCGGCCTTGATGGCGATACGCGAACCCTTGATGCCAAAGTTCTCGACGACCGCGCCTCCCAGCAACGCGCCCAAATGCGAGGTCCACGAGATGTCGTTGCCTCCCCCACCGCAGCCGTTGTCGCCCCAGGTCGTTGAGTCGCCAAAGCAGCAAATGGTCGATTCACTCAAACTCTTCGTTTCCATAATCTTCTCCTCATCCGCCCATCGGCGGTCATACAGGAACGTACCGTTTATTCGCAGCATGCCGAGGGGCTATGCACGGGCGCATTCCGCAACGTGCGAATCGAGCCATTCGATATCCTCGGCAAGATGTGTCACGCCCAGATGGTGTTCACCCGGACACACCTCGTGCCGCAGGCCATCTCTGCGACCCAGTAACTTGTAGGCATCGCGCACGATCTCGAGCTGCTCGTCAACATTTTTCAGCCCGCGCGAACCGTTCAGATGATCCTCTTCGCAGCTCTGCACCAACAGCGGGCGTGGCGCAATAAGCGAGGCAATATCGCCCATGTCGAGCAAGCGCCAAAGTCCGGGTGTGTAGTTGCAGCTGCAATTGCCGTTGAGGTGCAGCAGCGAATCATCGACACCGTACAGGTAGCCCGAGACAAACGTCTTGCATACGCGTGGGTCGAGCGCCGCCAGATACAGCGTCATGTATCCGCCGCCCGAAAAGCCAAAACAGCCCAGGTCGTCCATGGCAATGTCGCCGCGCGCCTCTAGGTAATCGATCAGACGCATGTTATCCCAGGCGTTGAGACCCGCAACGGTAAGTCCCAGCGGCTCGGCCATGCGCGCCTGGTTTAGGCACGTGCCGCGCAGAAAGCTGTTCTCGTCATCGCCCTGGCCCTTCCAGTCACGACGGTATCCCCAACCGCGTGCGTCGGGGCAGACGGTCACGTAACCCATGCGTGCCAAACGCAGACCGTAGTCGTAATTGAACTTACGCACGGCATCATCGACCGCCGGCACGCCCGCAACACCGGCTACGCTTGCAGCACCCGCTCCCTGATGGCCATGCGGGCAGATATAGCAACACTTGCGGCCGCACGCATCGAGCTTAGGCGACTGCGGCTCGAGCAGGTAGAACGGCATCCAAACGTCGCGCTCCACCTGCAGCATCGCATGGGTGCGCACGATGCCGCCGGCAACCCGCACGCGGCTGAGCTCACGAATCTCAATCGGGACGCGGTCCATAAGCGAAAGGCCCAAAACATCATACAGACGAGTCCTGGTCGCAATCTTCCACGCCTCAAAATCTGCAGGAGTCTTGCCCGTAAAAGCAGCCGAACGTCCCTCGCGCTTCAGCCGGGCACGCAGCGCAGGCTCGTCTTCGCAGTACGTCTCGATGTGCACGGTGCGGCCATTGGCAGATAGCCCAGCCGTCTCAACCGCATCACCGTCGCCGCCCTCGGGATCCCAGCCATCCCCACCGGCAAGCACCTGCTCGCGAGCGTACCCGGCGGCAGCCATCACATCGAGTTTATTTGCCCACGGCACCCAGTCGGTAGTATCACCCGCCGGCCCATGCAGGATTGCGCCAGCATACTGCGCGCAGCTGTGCGCCGCCGGCTTATTCCAATCCCACCAGCCTTCGCGCTTGATATGTCGCCCCAGCCAGCAATCGATCAGCACAGTTTGCGCCCATTCGCGCCAAGGACGACCCAGGTAGACCGAATCCGGCGCCACGCCATCCGGAGCTGTAAACGAACAGCCGTGGAACACAAATCCGTACGGCTCGCCTTTAGGCGTGGAGGCTGCCGTTACATACCCGTTGACATCCATATCGCGATTGAGCGAGCGAATCTCGCACCCCTCAAAGTAGGCACGCGCGCCGCCAAAGATAAAGTCGACATCGCCCTCGATCCGGCAACGTCGAAAATACTGGCGCCCCACCCGGCGCGGCGCATACTGTTTGGGTCCTATAAACCCGCCCGGTTTGGCCTCATGCGGCGGCAGCGGACCCAAAAACAGTGTGTCCTGGTGCCCCTTAATGCAGCAGGCATCGACAACCAGACGGTCGCCATCGGCATACAGGGCAATCGCCTGACCGACCTCGCGCCCATCGCCCGCATCGTTTTCGATCGTGAGGTTCTCGAGCCGTACGTCGTCGGCATCGACCAAAACGGTATAGGTCCTAAACGTGCCGAGCGTGCCGTCCACGCCCGAGCCGTCCTCCGAAGGCATCTTGGCACCCAGGCTGCCCACGATACGCACGCTGTCGGCCGTCTCTCCCTCAATCGTCACATGCGAGCGATGAATCTCGACCCGCTCGCGATACTCGCCCGGATCGACGCGAATCATCACCGGTTGCTCGGCATCCGGATAGAGCTGATCGGCTGCCGCCAAGGCATCGGAAATCGTTGGATACGCTCCTGCCGCAGCCCTCGAAACGCGCAGCGTATAGATACTTTCGCTCATCGTCCATCACGCTCCCAGGAAGCGAACTGTTCAGGCCAGCCCTGAACTTGTGGCTGAATATGCTCGGCGCAGCCCTTAAATGCCGTTAGGGCCGTGGCGAGCGATGCCCCATGCTTTCCATGCGGAAAGACATGTAGGCTAAAGCCAATCCCGTGGTCGGCAAGAGCCTGCGCAAGAAGGAGGCTATTTTGAACTGGTACCGATGCATCCTCGGCGGTATGCCACAAGAACGTACGGGGGAAGCCCTCGCCCACCATATTCTCGATCGACAACTTTTGAGCCAAAGCGCCATCGGCACCCGTTAGGTGTTCAAATGAACCACGATGAGCATAGGCCCCCGAGCTTACGACCGGATAGCCCAAGCAAAGTGCGTCAGGCCGAATCGACTCAGGAGATGCCGCAATCGACTCTGCAAGCCAGGGTTGGTCCCAAAGCGCCCCGAGCAAGCCAACTAGATGCCCACCGGCCGAAAAACCCATGACCGTAATCCGATCAGGATCGACACAGTACTCTGCCGCATGGCCTCGGACGGTATCGACCGCCCGCGCAAGTTCTTGCAATGCCAGCGGATAGACAGCCGGAGCAACCGAGTAGTTCAGCACAAACGCTTGGTAGCCCATCGCCAACAAACGGAGCGCTACCGGCTCGCCTTCGCGCGGCGAAACGTGATCGTAGCCGCCTCCTGGCACGACCACAACTGCAGGCAGCGGTTTTAAAGCATAAGCATCTTCGGTCGGGGCAAAAACATAAGACGTAATCGTGGCAGACGAGCCATCGACCCCGACAGGAATCGTTTTATTGAGCATGTATTCCCTTTCACCATGATGCGTAGCGCAGCGCACACGGCCGTATCGCACAAGGGCTGCATTGCCGATTTATCCGACAATGCAGCCCTGGTCATCAACCCGAGTTAGGAACGGACAACCTTGTCGACGTTCTGGAGCTGCAGCTCCTCGCCGTCCTGGCCCTCGATCACCACATTTTGCAGGTCGAGCACCTTGACGTTTTGCGCAATGATGCCCTGACGCACCATGGGCTCAACGCCGCAGGCCATGGCCGGGACAAAGGGCTCGGCATCGTCGGCAAAGGTCACGTGAACGTCTTGGAACGTCAGACGCGTCACCTTGCTCTCGGGCAGACCCGTGATATAGGCCGCGGCAGCATGGCAGTTGGTGGCCTCGATATCGCAAAACGTCGTGGCACCAAAGCCGGGCGTGCGGTCGTCGACAGGCAGCGTCTCGCGAGACTGCACGTAATCGGTCTTGCCGTCCTTGTCGCAGAAGTAGAAGGAGTTGACCACGAAGGGCGTGAGCACCTCATCCATGCGAATGTGCTCAAAGGTAATGCCCTCGTTGACGGCATCCTTGCCGCGCCCGCGGCGGGTCTTGACGCGCAGGCCGCGGTCGGTGCGCTCAAAGAGGCACTTGCTCACGGTAAGGTCCTTGATGCCGCCGGCAGCCTCTGAACCCAGGACCACGGCGCCGTGACCATCGTGCATGTAGCAGTGAGAGATCAGCACGTCGTGCGTGGCGGGACGAAGCTCGGGCTCAATGCCCAGCTTGCCGCTCTTGATGGCGATGCAGTCGTCGCCCACCGAGAACTGACAACCAAGGATGCGAACAAAACCGCAGCTCTCGGGATCGAAGCCATCGGTGTTGTGGGAGTTCTTGGGGCCCTCGATGGACAGGCAGAGCGCATCGATGTGCTCGCACAGGATGGGGTGGATGTTCCACGCCGGGCTGTTGCGGACGGTGAAGCCAGCCAAGCTCACGTTTCGGCTCTCGGACAGGAAAATCATGCGCGGGCGGGCGACCTCGCGGCCCTCCTCAGGGCGGAAGATGTTCTTAAAGTCCTTGTTCCACCAGTTGTCCTCGGCAAAATCAGTCTGACCGTCGATCGCGCCGCGACCATAGATGCACACGTCGTGCACGCCCAGACCCGTAAAGGTAGAGCAGTAGGTCGAGAAGCTCTCCCCCTCCCAGCGGCCCAGGGGCAGCATATCGGTACCGGCATAACCGGCGCCCTCGTTGCCCGTGACCGTTCCCGGAATGTAGGCAAGCGCGGCACGATCGTGGCGGGCCAGCAGCACCGCTCCCTCGGCGAGCTCGATGTTGATATTGCTCTTAAGGAAGAGAGACTTGATGCGATAACTACCGGCGGGGATCAGCACGCGGCCACCCTTGGGGCAGGCCATGATGGCAGCCTGGATGTTGGTGGTGTCATCATGCTCGGCATCGCCCTTGGCGCCACAGTCGCGAACGTTGATGGTAAAGGGCTCAGCCGGCGTGGTGACACCTACGCTCAGCTCACGCTCGCCACAGACAAAACGGACCAGGTTGCGCTTGCCGGGGGTCAGGCCGTCGACATAGGTCTCGACCGTATTCGTGGTACCGGCGGGCTCGTCGTTGACAAAGATCTCCCACGTATCGGCGCAGGTAAAGTAACCGCCGTCGTCAAGCTCGATAACCGCCGCGCGCGCGTTGCGCCAGATAACGTTCGTCTCCATGGGTTTCTCCCTCAAAAAGATGCTCTAAAGGCAAATTGTACGCTGTTGAAAAAGGGCCGTGCCTGCCGGCGGAATTCCGGTGGCACGGCCCTGTGATTTGGACGATATGTCGGCCTTACTCGGCGGGGGTTACGCTACCGTCCTGGAAGCCAACGTTGTTGTGGGCAAAGCAGTCCTCGTACTTAAAGCCGGAGAGCTCCTCGCAAAGCGCCTTGACCTCGGGCTTGACGTCGGCCATCTTGCCGCCCTCCTTGACGCGGCGGATCTCGTCGCAAAGGACGTCGCACTGCTCCTTGTCAATCTTGATGCCGCGGGCAAGGACAGCCGCGAGCAGGAAGAAGCCGGCGCAGCCGATGAGCATGTAGCCGCAGATGTACAGAGGCACGGTGGCGGGCTGGGTCACGGCGTCGCTGTTGCCGGCGGTCTGAATGAAGCCGGAGGCAGCAAGGACGATGGCCCATGCGTTAACGGCGATAGCCTGGGCGATCTGCTGGCAGAGCTGCTGAGCGGAGCTGTAGATGCCCTCGCGACGACGCAGGGTGATGAGCTCATCGACATCGGGGATGTAGTTGAGCAGAACATCGGGCAGGTACTGGAAGCCGACGTAGAAGAACTTCCAGATGGCGAAGATGATGGGGTAGGCGATCATGGCGATGGCGACCGTGGAGGTGCCATTGATCTGACCAAAGGCGAAGTAGTTGTAGGCGATGATGCACGCAGCGCAACCGACGTTGGCCAGGTACCAAGACTTGTGGAAGCCCTTCTTGGCCATGAGAGCGACCCAGATGGCGGTGCAGACGATAGCGACGACCTTGCCAGGCATCTCCATCACGGACTCGTAGGACTTAGGAATCTGCAGGCAGTAGACGATGAAGAAGGACAGGCAGGCAGACCAGCAGGCAGCAGCGAGCTTCGTGGAGACCTGTGCGGCAGGACCTTGCGGAAGGACTTGTTGCGGAAGGTGGAGATTACGTCGATGAAGAACTTCTTGATACCCTCGCCGACGCTCTCGATCTTCTCCTGAGCGACCTCCTCGGGGGTGTGCTCCCACGTGGACAGGTACACACAAAGCAGCGAGATTGCCATGACCGAAGCGTTGATCGTAGCGATGATGAAGTAGCTGAACGGGTTGGTCTCGCCGAAGGTGCCAAAGCCGAAGCCCACAAGTGCAGCCATCAGGAAGCCGGCGGCGTTACCAAAGAGATGCTTGTAGCCGGTGAGGTACGTACGCTCCTTGAAGTCGTCGGTCATCTCGATGGTAAGCGGCGACAGGTTGGCGGTGCAGAACGTATACGCGACGTTGTAGATCAGGTACAGCACAAAGTAGTACGGGAAGCCAAACGGCGTAGCCACGAAGATGAGCGGCTCGGCGATCATCATCGGGATGGCCAGCAAGATCCAGAAACGACGACGACCAAAGATGCGGCCAATCTTGGTGGCATAGAAGTTATCGGCCACAAAGCCCATCAGCGGGCAAAGAATAGCGTTGACATAGATGGCAAACGAGCTGATCAGTGCAGCCTCGCCTGCGGACAGGCCACACTCCGTGGACAGGAACAGCACCATGTAGCTGTGCGTAAAGGTGAGGGCACCGGAATTGAGCATACCGCCCATACCAAAGCCCAAGCGCGTCCAGAATGTGATCTTACGCTTTTTTCCGATCTTATTAGTCATCGAGCTCCCTCTCTTTTCTCGATTGTCTTGCAGCAAGACATTGGAGTCCACACTGACATCTGTCTGCCCAGCGTTCAGGGTGAACGTTTAGTTAGATTATGCGCGATTGCTTACGACAGGTGAACGTTCACTTGAATAATATCCTTGAACGGTCGATTTTTACCGCTGAACGGACACAATTGAGATCCTCACACCTATTTTCTGCTGGTAAAGGTGCCATGCTGGACAGCCATGAGATAGGTGAACGTTTATCAGATTTTCCAACATATTCACTTAACCACGAAACGAAAAAGCCCCGCCGGGAACACTCCCGACGGGGCCGATGACATCGCGCTATGCTTGGGCGCACTTGCCGCTACAAGCAGACGCCATCCTTCCAGATACTGATCTCGTGACAGCCACGGCGCTCGGCACTCGTGAGCTTACCGCTCGCCGTCTGTAGCACCAGCTGGTACAGATCGTGGGCAGCCTCGTCGAGCGTGCGCTCACCCGTGGCAATCACGCCAGCGTTAAAGTCCATCCAGTTGGCCTTGTGGTCGCACAGACGCTGATTGGTGAACACCTTGAGGGTAGGCGCCGGCGCGCCAAACGGTGTGCCGCGGCCGGTCGAGAACAGAATCACGTGGCAGCCGGCAGCCGTCAACGCCGTGGTGGATACCATGTCGTTGCCCGGACCGCACAGCATGTTCAGGCCGTGTTTATTTGCCTGGCCGGCATACGGCAGCACGTCGACGATGGGGGCAGATCCGCCCTTTTGCACGCAGCCGCAGCTCTTGTCCTCGAGCGTGGTAATACCGCCGTCCTTGTTGCCGGGACTCGGGTTCTCATAAACGACCTCGCCGTGGCTAATAAAGTAGTCCTTAAATCCATTGAGCATGTCGGAGGCAGCGTTAAAGACCTGCTCGTTCTCGCAACGGTCGAGCAGGATGCTCTCCGCGCCAAACATCTCGGGCACCTCGGTAAGCACCGACGTGCCGCCACGGGCGACGACCATATCGCTCACGCGACCGATCGTGGGGTTGGCGGTAATGCCCGAAAGACCGTCGGAGCCGCCACACTTAAGACCAATAACCAGCTCGGAGGCCAAAATGGGCTCACGCTTGGCTTGCTTGGCCAGGTCAGCCAGCTCGGCCAGAATCTTGTGGCCCTCGATTTGCTCGTCGGCTACATCCTGGCAGGTGAGAAAGCGAACGCGCTCGTGATCGAAGTCACCGAGCTCGTCGAGCACCTGCTGGTGCGTGCAGTTCTCGCAACCGAGCGACAGGAATAGCACGCCGGCCGCATTAGGATGACGCGAGAGCGCCACCAGCAGACGACGCGTCTGGGCATGGTCGGCGCCGGTCTGCGAGCAGCCAAAGGGATGCGGGAAGTAGTAAACACCCTCCAGCGAGCCATCGACCAGATCCTGGGCCTTCTCACACATGGCACGGGCGACTTCGTTGACACAGCCGACCGTGGGGATGATCCACAGCTCATTACGCGTCGCGGCACGACCGTCGGCGCGGCGGAAGCCCATAAAGGTCTCGGGCTCAACCGACTCAACGACCGGATGCGTGGGGTTGTAGGTATACTCGACCTCGCCCGAAAGGTTGGTCTTCACATTGTGCGTGTGGAGCCACTGACCGGGCTGGACATCGCCCGTCACATGGCCGATAGGAAGGCCGTACTTGATGACGTCCTCCCCTGCGGCAATCGCGCGCACCGCCATCTTATGGCCCTGCGGAATATCCTCCACGGCCACGACCTCGCCCACCCCGGGAACCGCGACGGCAGTGCCCTTGGCAAGCGGCGACAGCGCAACGATCACGTTATCGGCCGGATTGATCTGGATAGTATTCATTACAAATGGTCCTAACCCTACAGGTTGAGCAGAAGTCGAGACGCGGGCACGCCGTCCCGCGCCCGCGTCTGCGCCGGAAATTTACGCCTGAGCGTTGGCGAAGGCCTGCTTGGCGCCCTCGGCACGCACGACAGCGAGCGCGCTGACGACAAACTCCTCAAGACCTGCGATCTGCGTAAGGTCCTCGCCCCACATCTGCTCGTTGGTGAGCACGTCGTGCACCAGCTGGGCATCGTCGGCGCCGGCATGGGCGGCGTAGAAGTCGAGCACGAAGGCGTCGTCCTGAGCGGTGTACTCGGTGCCGTCGGAGCGACGCAGGTGCAGGCCGTCGCCCTCGCGGGACACGAGCTCCTGCGTGTAGAAGGAGATGAGCGTAGCGAGGCTCGTCGCCAGGCACTTGGGCAGGTTGCCGGTCTCGGCAACGTAGTCCTTGAGCGTGGGCAGGTCGCGAGCGCGCCACTTAGCCGTGGAGTTGAGGCAGATGGAGAGCAGCGCATGATCAATAAACGGGTTGTCGAAGCGGTTTTCGACGGCGGCGGCAAAGGCCTTGCAGTCCTCGACATCCAAGTCGGCGGCAAGCGTCGGAATGACCTCGTCGTAGAGCATGGTGTTCATGAAGCCGCGAATGGTCTCATCATGCATGCAGTCGCGCACGATATCAAAGCCGGCAACCCAGGAACCCGGGACAAAGGCGGTATGGGCACCGTTGAGGATGCGGACCTTGCGCTTTTTGTACGGGGTGACGTCGGGAGTCACAAAGACACCCGGAAGACCAGCCTTCACAAAGGGAAGCTTCTCGGCAAGCGACTCGTCGCCCTGGATGCCCCACATCTGGAAGGGCTCGCGCACGGCCAGGAAGGGATCCTCGTAGCCCAGACGCTCAGCCACCGCGGCGGCCTCGGATGCGTCGCGGATACGGCCCGGTACGATGGTGTCGACGAGCGTGGTGCAGACGGTGCAGTCGTTGGCCATCCACTGCGCAAACTCGTCCTCCCAGCCCCAGTCGCTCACATACTGGTTCATGATGCGCAGCAACTCCTCGCCGTTGTGATCGATGAGCTCGCAGGCGAGGACGATGACGCCCGGCTTACCGGCAGCCCAGCGGGTGTGGAGCACCTGGGCAAGCTTGGCGGGGAAGCTCGCGGGTGGCATGTCGTCGGCCTTGCAGGACGGGTCATAGGCGATACCGGCCTCGGTGGTGTTGGAGACGATGATCTCTAGGTCGTCGGAGACAGCGACCTCCATCATGGCGCGGTAGTCGTCCTCACGATACGGGTTAAGGCAGCGGCTGCAGGCGCTGATCACGCGGGACTCGTCAACCGTGTTGCCGTTCTCCTTGCCGCGCACCAGCACGGTGTACAGATCGTCCTGGGCATTGATACCGTCGGCAAAGCCAAAGGCACCGCTGATGGGCTGCACCATGACGACCTTGCCGTTCCAGCCGGTGGCCTCGTTGCCCATGTCAAAGAAGCGGTCGACGAAGGCGCGCAGGAAATTGCCCTCGCCAAACTGCAAAACCTTCTCGGGAGCATCCTTGGGCAGCAAATAGCCCTTGTAGCCGATCTTCTCGAGCGCATCGTAGCTGATGTTCTCCATCTATGTGTCTCCTTAGATGTTTGTTAGCGTGCAAGCAAAACGGGGCTCCGCGTGTGGCAACGGCGCCCAGGGTTCGATGTGATTCGATGCGGGCTTAGGCCTCGTCGGTGTCCAGGTCAAAGCCAAAGTAGCGGACCGCATTGTTGTAGCTGATGTCGCGCACGATACTGCCCAGCAGCTCCATGTCGGCCGGGTACTTGCCCTGCTCGACCCACTCGCCGATCACGCTGCACAGCACGCGACGGAAGTACTCGTGGCGCGGATAGGACAGGAAAGAGCGGGAGTCGGTAAGCATGCCCACAAAGTTGCCCAGCACGCCCTCGTTAGCCAGAGCCGTAAGCTGCTCGCGCATGCCGACCTCGTTGTCGTTGAACCACCAGGCGGAGCCGTTCTGGATCTTACCGGCAGTCGGAGCCTCCTGGAAGCAACCCATGACGGTATCGATCATGGTGTTATCGATGGGGTTCAGGCTGTACAGGATGGTCTTGGGCAGGCCGCAGGTCTCCTGGATGGAGTTGAGGAAATCGGCGAGCTGGTCGGACGGCGTGTAGTTGGAGATGCAGTCGTAGCCGGTGTCGGGACCGAGTTTGGCGAACATGGCGCGGTTGTTGTCGCGCTTGCAGCCAAAGTGCAGCTGCATGGCCCAGCCCAGACGGACATACTCGCCGGCAACGAACTGCATAAAGGCAGTCTTGTACTTGAGGACCTCTTCCTCGGTAAGCGGCTCGGCAGCCAGACCTTTGGCAAAGATAGCCTCGATCTCGTCGGCGGTAGCCGGGACGTACATAACGTAGTCGAGTGCGTGGTCGGAGGCGCGGCAGCCCAGCTCGTGAGCAACGTCGTAGCGCTTGGAAATGGCAGCCTTCATGCCCTCAAAGTCGCTGACCTCAACGCCGGCAACCTCGGAAAGGTGCTTGCAGTAGTCGGCAAACTCCTGGCCGCGCTCGATGCGCAAAGCGGCATCGGGGCGCATGGCGGGAACGACCTGAACGTCAAAGCTGTCGTCGGCGGCAATCTTCTTGTGCCACTCAAAGCTGTCGGCGGGGTCGTCGGTAGTGCAGATCATGCGGACGTTGGACTGCTTGATCAGGTTGCGGCAGGTAAAGCTGGCCTCGGCGAGCTTGGCGTTGGCAAGGTCCCAGACCTCCTGGGCAGTCTTGCCGTTGAGGACGCCCTCGTAGCCAAAGTAGCGCTTAAGCTCCAGATGGCTCCACTCAAAGACGGGGTTGCCAACGCAGCGGCCCAGGGTCTCGGCCCACTTTTGGAACTTCTCGCGAGCAGGGGCGTCGCCAGTGATAAAACGCTCGTCGACGCCGTTGGCGCGCATCAGGCGCCACTTGTAGTGGTCGCCGCCCAGCCAAACCTCGGTGATGTTCTCGAAACGCTTGTCCTCCCAGATCTCCTTGGGAGAAATGTGGCAATGGTAGTCAACGATGGGCATGCCCTCGGCAAAGTTGTGGAACAGCTCCTCGCCGGTCTTGGTGCTCAGCAGGAAATCCTGATCGTCCATGAAGTTTTTCATCAAACAACCCCTTTGTTTGCGGAGCGGGCGCACAATACGCTCGTCATCCTCTAGGTGAACGTTCACCATACTAATCCATTACGACTCAAAAGGTGAACGTTCACCTAACCACCACGGGGTGAACGGTAGGTTTTGCCCGTTCAACGGTTGCCGGAGCTGTGACTTGCATGTATTGCGGACTGGTTGGCGTCCCCGAACACCGAACTTGAGCGCTTTTGCTCAGGTGGGTCATGTCCCGACGTACATTTTTGGGAGTATTCAGCATTGGAGCGCGCCGTGCGCCATCCTCAGCGTCCTATTTGGAACGTAGATAGCGCCCGATCGGCATAAAAAGTGCCCCCGATGGCAAATTACGCCATCGGGGGCACTTAAAACAGTCGTTCTGCACCTCATTCAGGGCATGCCAATGCTGAATACTCCCAAAAATGCACGTCGCAAGAGGGGGTACCTGCTCAATCGGCTAAATACCCGCAAGTTCGCAGTAGCGGTCGACATTGCTGGCAAATACCATCTCGACGGCGCCCTTCTGGACGGGCTCCGTCGGGGTCCTTCCCCACAGCAGATAATCGCCCAGCGTCTTAGCGCCGCGATACGCCAGGCTCGTCGGGTCCTTATAGACAATATTGGTAAAGATACCGCGGCGCAAGGCCAGAGCACTTTCGGGAAACAGGTCGTTGCCGATCACCATGACCTGACCGGCCTTGCCGGTCGAGACGAGCGCGTCGGCAACCACTTCGGAACCAACGGCAAAAACGCTACAGATAAGTTCGGGGGCGTCCGGCGCACTCAAGCGCTTTTCGAGCTCATGCTCGAGTTGTTTGACTTGCGCATGGGCACCTGCAAGATCCTCAACCTGCCATGGAATATCACGTTCGCGCAGGTAATTGTGGAAGGCGCGGGCGGTTAGATAGTGCGAATCGGTATATGGGTCGCCTGTCAAAAGGAGCACGCGGGCGTCGGCCCCAGAAGCATGGGCCAGGTTTGCCGCCTGCTCGGCCATAAGGCTGCCTGCCGTCGAATAATCGGCCAAGCTCGCACCCAAACGATTCAAATGCGGACGGTCGCCGTCGACAAGCTCAATCGTCACGCCCGCCTCGGCGATCTGCCCCAAAAGCTCAGTCGCGCGATCGTCGCCCGGCGCATAGGCGAGCAAGCCATCAATCTTCTCGCCCACCTGCAGACGCTCGTCGATTTGCTCGAGTGCATCAGCGTAGCCGCCCACGCCAAATTCAACGCGCTCAACCGTAATGCCCCGGTCGATGACCTCCTGTTCAAAGCGATTGCAGCCTTCCCACAGGTAACGGAAAAAGTACGCTCCCTCGCGCGATGCGCGGGGCAGGCAAAACACCAGATTGATATCCTTGCGGCGCAGGCTTGAGGCACTTGTGTTGCGGTGATAGCCCATGGCCTCGGCCTTAGCGTTCACCTTGGCGCGCACGGATTCGCTCACGCCGGCCTTTCCCGTCAGAGCCTTGTGCACGGTATTGATGGAAACGCCAAGCTCGGCGGCTATGTCCTTCATGGTTACGCGAGCGCTCATGCGGTTACTCCGTTATAGATAAGTTGCCAATTAATAGTCCAGTTAACGATACCCCAAAAATACTCTTCGACTCGCCGTGCTCTCCCTCAAATGCACAAAGCGCCCCGCGAACGGATGCCCGCGGAGCGCTTGGATGTCCGGACCTTATTTGATACCGCGACCCAAGTCTTCGGCGATTTTGTCTACGCCCTTAAGCGCGGCACAAGTCTTTTTGTTAGAACAATGCCCCGTGCAAGCGCCACCCTGAGCGCAGTCGGCGCAGGTGCCCTTGCGGTAGATGCGCACGCACACGGCGACAAACGCAACGCCGATAACAGCCAGTACAACAATATCGATAGGTGCCATAGCAAGCCTCCTCTAGTTAACCAGCACTTACTTTACCCCATTCTCCACCTACCAAAAAGGGACAGGTTTATTTTGGTCGGTTTTATCTGCGGAAACGCCACATCTTAACTTCTGGGGCAAAGCAATCTGTCTCCCATGCACAAAAAGCCCGGGGTCGCTGGGACACCCGGGCTCATGGAAAGGGGTTAATCCTTATTCGGACTTAAGCGGAAACTGCGGCGGAAGCAGCGTTGGTCTCGTCCTCGTCGGTCCATGCATGCTTGGGCATGGGACGGAAGATCCGGAAGAGCATCGCAACCAGCAGCACGATGGCGACAATCGTCCAGATACCAAACTGCCCAAGGACAAGCAGGTTGTAGAACTGGTTGATGAACAGGCCGATCACCCAAGCAAAGGCGCACTCGTAACCGATGGCAATCGCGAACCACTTGCCGGAATCCATCTGATTGCGGATGGCACCCATGGCAGCAAAGCACGGAGCGCACAGCAGGTTGAACGCGCCAAAGGCGACGCAAGCGCCCATGGTGGGGAACATGCCGGCAAACGCGGTCCACAGGCTCGGGTCGGTCTCGCCCGCGTCGGCAACGGACAGCAGCGAGCCGGCGGTGGCGACGACGTTCTCCTTGGCGACAAGGCCCGAGACGGACAGCGCTGTTGCCTGCCAGGTGCTAAAGCCAAGCGGGGCGAAGATCCAGGAGACCAGGTTGCCGAGCATGGCAAGCACGGAGTAGTCCATGAACTCCTCGGAGATGCCGTCCATCGCGGGCAGGTAGCCAAAGGAACCATTGTAGCTACCAAAGTTGGACAGGAACCAAACCACGACAGTGGACGCGAAGATGACCGTGCCGGCCTTCTTGATAAAGGCCCAGCAGCGCTCCCACACGTGCAGCGCCCAAGAGCGGATCGCCGGGAAGTGGTAGGCAGGAAGCTCCATAACGAACGGCGTCGGGCGACCGGCGAAGAGCTTGGTCTTCTTGAGCATGAGGCCCGAGGCGATGACGGCAAAGACGCCCAGGAAGTAGAAGAGCGGGCTAATCCACGCGGCGGTGGTGGAAGAATCGCCGATGATGGAGCCCATGAGCAGGGCGATGATCGGCAGCTTGGCGCCGCAGGGGATGAACGTGGTGGTCATGACCGTCATGCGGCGGTCCTTCTCGTTCTCGATGGTCTTGGTAGCCATGACGCCGGGGACGCCGCAGCCCGAGGACACGAGCATGGGGATAAAGGACTTACCGGACAGGCCAAAGCGGCGGAACACGCGGTCCATGATGAAGGCGACGCGGGCCATGTAACCGCAGTCCTCCAGGAAGGACAGCATGACGAACAGCAGGAACATCTGCGGCACAAAGCCGAAGATGGCGCCCAGGCCGCCGACGATACCGTCACAGACGAGCGAATCGACCAGGCCGCCGTCCTCGGTGCCACCCGCCACAAGGGCGTCGTGCACCACGGTGGTAATACCCGGAACATAGGGGCCGTACTGTGCCGGGTCGACCGAGTCGGCATTGTCGCCCGCAGCCTCGACAGCTGCGTCGTAGGCGTCGCGACCCTGGCCGAGCACATACCAGCCGTCGGTGCCGAAGAGCTGGTCGTTGGTGAAGTCGGTCACCGTGCCGCCCAAGGTAGAAACGGCGATGTAGTACACGCAGAACATGATGACCACAAAGATCGGCAGGCCCAGGATACGATTGGTAACCACGCGGTCGATCTTCTCGGAGGTGCTCATCTTGGCCGGAGCCTTGGTCATGCACTCATCGATGATGTGCGCGATGACGCCATAGCGCTCACCGGTGATGATGGACTCGGCATCGTCGTCGCAGTCCTGCTCGCACTGGGCGACCAGCTCCTCCACGCGAGCAGCCTTCTCCTTAGTGAGGTTGATGAGCTTGCAGGCGTCCGCGTCGCGCTCGAACAGCTTGACGGCGTAATAGCGGCGCTTTTTGGCGGGAACGTTTGCCGGCAGGTTGTTCTCGATGTGGTCCAGAACGTCCTCGATGGAGGAATCGAACTTGTGCTCCGGCACCTGGCCCTTAGAAGCAGCGGACTTCTTGACCTGCTCGAAGAGCTCCTTGATGCCCTTGTTCTTAAGAGCCGAGATCATCATGACCGGGCAGCCGAGCTTCTTGGAGAGCTTGTCCGTGTCGATCTTGTCGCCGTTCTTCTCGACCAAGTCGGCCATGTTGAGGGCGACGACCACGGGCAGGCCGGTCTCGATAACCTGAAGCGCCAGGTACAGGTTACGCTCGAGGTTGGTGGCATCGACGACTTGGACGACAACATCGGGCTCGCCGCTCATGAGGTAATCGCGCGAGCATTGCTCCTCGGGGCTGTAGGGGGAAAGCGAGTAGATGCCGGGGAGGTCCGTGATGGTAACGTTCTTGTCGCTTAGGAGCTTGGCCTCCTTTTTCTCAACCGTGACGCCGGGCCAGTTGCCAACGTAGCCGTTGGCGCCGGTGATCAGGTTGAAAAGCGTGGTCTTGCCGCAGTTGGGGTTACCCGCCAGCGCGACATGGATCTGAGAATCCGCCATTCAATCCTTCTTCCTTGTGTGCCTGCGCTGCTTTCTCCGCGCAGGCTGGATAATGCGCTTTAAAGTTACTGCATTAAGTTAGAAATACCTAACTTTACCTGCAGAAATACACGCCGCGAGCCCTTACTGGACCTCGACGACGGCCGCCTCCTCCTTGCGGATGGAAAGCTCGTAGCCGCGCACGTTGATCTCGACCGGATCACCGAGCGGTGCAACCTTCACGACCTTGAACGAAGTGCCCTTGATGAGGCCCAGGTCCATAAGGTGGCGGCGAAGCGCACCCTCACCGTGAAGCTTGACGATGGTGGAGCTCTCACCCACCTTGACGTCACCCAACGTCTTCATCCTCTTGTCCCCCTTTCGGTTTTTATGAAATGCTGCGAACTAACCGACGGTCATGATGTGCATGGCAACCTTGGAATCGATGCCAAAGCGTGCGCCCAGCACCGTGACGATGATATTGGCGCCGCTCGAGCTCACCACGTGGATTTCGTTGCCCTCGACAAAGCCAAGGTCCTTGAGGTGGTGTTTCATGTCCTCATTGCCCTTTACCCGAGACACGCGCACGGTTTTGCCCGCTTTTACCATCGAAAGCGGCATGGCCGGCATCTGCGGTCCGCAAGACATGAGTGGCTCCTAACGTCAGTTCGTCCTCAACATCGACGCGATAAAAGTTAACCACGTCTATGTTCGCTTTAGTAAACTAGCACGTGGTTAACTTTTTGGAAAGGGTCTCTATTCAGTTTTCGAAAAAGTTTCCTATACGAAACAAAAAGGCGCGCCAAAGAGCTGCCCTTTGCCGCGCCCTGTCATACTTAGAGCGAGAGGTTTCTGATCGACGTGACGCACGAGGCCTCATCCACGCCCGAAACGCGGAACACGATATCTTCGCCACATTCGCCGTAGAGGGCCATCAGGCCCATCACGTCGCGACCATCGACATGACGGTCACCAATGCTGACCGACACGTCACTACGATGCTTGGCGATAATGTCATAGAGCAGCGCAACCGGGCGGGCATGCAATCCCAACGGATCTTTAATCGTCTTTGTAAACTCGACCATGTCCCCTCCCGCGGCATCGCACATTCGGCCGGCAAACCCAGCCACGTGGTAGCTATTGTACCGTTAGATGCTTCTCGAGAGCTCCTCTGAACACCTCGTGGTCAAAAAGTGGCAAATATGAGTACTGTCACCAATTTAGTAGCAGCAAAATCGAGAGCAAATTGCCTAATTTGAGCGATTCGAAGAGGTTGAAAGCCGTCAAACGCCCTTTAAAGGGGGTTAGATAAATTGATTATGAGCCCATTTTCGCTCAAAGCAGGCCGAAAAATATGGCACCTCTTTTGCAACAGTACTCATATTTGGCATTTTTTGACCACAGGGTCCAAAACCATGCCCCAAAACACAAAAGGAGGGGCCTCGTAAGGCCCCTCCTTAGGAAAGGGAATCGATTTATTCCACAGCCGTAGATTAATCCTAGCCGCTACTCCATCATGTCAAGGACGGAGGGGCGCAGCTCGTTCTCGGCGGCCTCGGGATCGGTCTCGCGCAGGCGGTTGATGTAGCGGTTGTACCACATCACGGCAAGGCCCAGGAAGACAACCACGCCGCCAACGTTGTAGACCAGCGTCAGCCACAGAGGCTGATCGAGCGGAATGGTGCCGCAGATAAGCACGAAGCAGAAGACCACGAGCAGGAATGCGGCAACGACCAGGCCAAAGCTACGCGAGCCCATGCGGAAGCCACGGGGAGCGGCGTCGAAGTTCTTGCGCAGCATAAAGTAGGCAAGCAAAATCAGCAGCGGCGGAAGCAGAGCGGTGGCAGCAGTCATGTTGGTGACGATCATGAGCAGGTCGTCGAGGTTACCGGAGCCCAGGGCCGGGATGATCAGGATGGGGACGACGATGGCGAACTGCAGCCAAGCGGCGCGGGCGGGAATGCCATGCTCGTTGAGCTCGACGATCTTGCTACCAAAGACGCCCTTGGGGATCTCGGTGAAGAAAACCTTGATGGGAGCAGAGGTCCACATCATGAGGGAGCCCAGCGTGGCGGCGAGAAGGATCAAGCCGATGGCGCGCGTAGACACTTCCATGGGAATGCCAAAGTGGGCAAAGACAGCGCCGAATACGTCGAAGATACCGGTGGAGATGGCAACGCCGCCCTCGGGGATGAACAGGTTAACCAGCAGCGAAGCGCCTGCATACAGAAGGCCGATGGTCAGGCCGGCGATAACGACGGTGCGCACGAAGGCCTTGACGCCACCCTTAAGGTCGTTAAGGAACACGCCGACAGACTCAGCGCCGCCAACGCCCTGGATGATCCAGGCAAGCGTACCGAAGAAGCCCCACGCAGTTGCGAAGTTGCTCATGTCGGGAGCCATGTTAGCGGGAGTAGGAGCCGTAGCGAACTCAACGCCGCCAAAGGCAGCAGCCAGGGACAGCAGGATGAACAGGGCGGTCAGGCCGAGAGCCGCGGTCGAACCGAAGGAGGAAATGGAGCCGATCCACTTAGCGCCCTTGGTCGAAACCCACGTGGCGATAGCAAAGACGACGATCTCGATAATGGTGATCCACAGCTGCGAAAGCTCGGCGTTGGCACCAAAGAACACGTAGCTCGCGTAGATGATGACGTTGGGCAGGACGGACGCAAAGAAGAACAGGTTAACGAACCAGTAGCTAAATGCCGTCAGGAACGCCCAGCGACCACCCATCGAGGTCTTAACCCATGCGTACACGCCGGACTCGGAGTCCTTGTTGAGGCCGACGAACTCAGCGGTAACCAGGGTATAGGGGACAAAGTACAAAAGTGTGGCGAAGAAGAACGACGGCGCAGCTGCCAAGCCGATAGCCGCGTTGTTGTTGATGATATTCTTGATACCGAACACGGCGGCGACCGTCATGCCCAGCAGAGCGAACGAACCAATCGTTCCTCGTTTTTCAGAGCTCATAAGCCCTCCCAATCATCTGTTATATGTCATCTAAAACCGTCCGAGCTGCAAGTGCGATCGCGGACGGCGCACCTGCTAAGGGGGATGGGAAAAAGGGAGTCAACAAAGCCATCCCCCTTAACGGCGCAAAGCAAACGTCCAGGCGGACGAATACTACTTGTTGGGGAAGGAATAACCTTCGACCGTCACGTGCAGCACCACGACGCGGGGATCCGAAGCCTCGGCGATAACACGGTAGGCCTCGTCAATTTCGATGACGGCAACGCCGCCGGCGGGAATCGTCACGGTCTCCCCCGCGCCTTCAAAGCGCTCGCGATCGTCGATATCGCTGTAGGCGCGCGTACAGGTAAGATCGGCCTTGGAAGCCACCTCGACGGTCAGGTCGCCGTCGAGCGGGGCGAGCACGGCATGGTAGCGACGGTGACCGACCAGATCGGCAGTAGCCGCCTCGTGGGCGTTCACCCACCAATACACCAGCGAGTCGCCGATAGAGTACGCCACATCGTGCTGCAGTTCAGAAACGCCGTCGAGCGCCTGACCGGTACGCATCCACTTCTTGACGGACTTCATCTGAGCGTCGAAATCGGCACGCGAGTTAAAGACATGCATGACTTATGCCTCCTTAATGGGTGCCAGCGCCTGAGCCAAATCGGCAGACGTCAGCGGTCGCAGGGACACCTCAAAGCTGAAGCTCTCAAAACGGGTGCGATAGGAATCGAGCACCTCGGAGCCCCAAGAGTTCGAGCCAAGGCCGAGCAGCCGGTCGTTGATGTTGACCGTAACCGTGTCGCCCGGGACAAGATCGTAGACATGCTTGGCGTTATCGATGGCCTCGCAGCTATAGGGCCATGCCGAGAACGAGAACGGATTGGAAGCGGCGTCAGCCGGACGGGTCACCAGCACGCCGTCACCGTGGCTGGAGCGCAGGGCAACCCAGCGGGCGCCCTCGCGGTTAGCGCAATCCTGAGGCATAACGTAGGGCGTGAACATGTCATCGACCGTAGTGCGGTAATGACCGACCGGGTTGGCGCGCAACGAGTCCGGATAGTTCTCGCCCGGGCCGTGGCCATACCACTCGACGGCACGATCGCAACCGGGGACCTCGAAGGAGATGCCGATGCGCGGGATGATATCCGAGTAATCGCCGTAGGGCTCGCCGGAAACCTTGAGGTCGACGCGACCGCTCGGAAGCACGGTGTAGACGAGCTCGACGCGCATGCCGAACGCGCGGACGGGAGGAGCGATACGCTGGCTCACGGTAACGACGACCGCATTGCCGTCCTGCTTCCAAGAAACCTTGCGGGTAGACGTCTGCATCACATCGATGAAGTTGTCCTTCCACAGGGAGTCATACTCCTGGGCGTGGTTATCGACGAGCGGATGCCAAAAACCAACCTGGGGACCGGAGGTCATGACGTCGCGGCCGGATGCCTTCCACTCACTCACGGTACCGTTGACCTTGCTGAAGGTCAGCTCGCCGTTGAGGGAGCGAACGCAGATCTCCTGCTCGGTCTCCTCGACCGTAAGCTCGGGACGAATGGGAGCCGCGATGGCCGGCGCCTGATGGTTTGCGATGGCAAACTGGCTTGCGCCCAGCTGGAACATCGGCTCGCACCAGGCGTGAGCAGCCATGGTGTAGGCGTGCACGGTCAGCAGGGTCTCGCCCACCGCGGCCTCGCGAATCACCAGCGGAAGTTGGACGGACTCGCCGGGGGCAACCGCGCCGGGCATGAGCGTCTTGCGGCAGACCACGTCGCCGTCCACCAGGGTCTCGGCCGACAGGCAGACATCCTCGAGGGTAGTAAACCAACGCTTGTTGGTGACGGTCAGCTCGCCTGCCTCGGCGTCATAAGCCATGCGGACCGGGCAGATGACCTGGCCGTACTCGGTAAGGCCCGGGCTCGGCTGCTGCCAGGGGAACACCATGCCGTCGATGCAGAAGTTGCTGTTGTTGGGGTAATCGCCGTTGTCGCCGCCATACATGTCGTAGGCAACGCCGTCCTCGGTCACGGCAGCCAGACCGTGGTCGCACCATTCCCAAATAAACTGGCCTTGGATGCAATCCCAGCGATCGAAGACCTCCTGGTACTCGGACAGGCCTCCGGGGCCATTGCCCATGGAGTGACCGTACTCGCAGTTGATGCGCGGCTTGGGGAACGGATGCTCACCAAAGTCGTTCATCTGCGACACACGGGAGTACATGGTGGAAATGACGTCGACAGTATCGGCGTTGCGGTCCTCCTCGTAATGGACCGGACGACCGTCGAGCTCGTGAGCTTTGGCGTACATCGCGCGGATGTTGCAGCCATAGCCGCTCTCGTTGCCCATCGACCACATGATGATGCACGCGTGGTTGCGCTCCTGCATCACCAGGCGCTCAACACGGTCAACGTAAGCCGGCTCCCAGGCAGGGTCGTCGGTGACCAGGGCGATATTGCCGATATTCTCGAAGCCGTGGCTCTCCATATCGGTCTCGGCGACCAGCATGATGCCGTACTCGTCGCACAGCTCGTAAAAGCGCGGGTCGTTGGCGTAGTGGGACGTGCGCACCGCGTTGATGTTGTGCTGCTTCATGAGCTCCAGGTCGCGGCGCATGCGATCGAGGCCCACGGCGCGGCCCTTGTGATCGTCGTGATCGTGGCGGTTGACGCCATGCATCTTAAAGTAAGTGCCGTTGAGGTAGATATGATTGCCCTCGACCGTCACCTCGGCAAGACCCTGGCGATGCGGGACGTACTCGCTCACCTTGTCGCCGTCGTAGACCTCAAACGTAAGATCGTAGAGGAAGGGGTACTCGGGATTCCAGAAGTGGGCATCGGTCACGCTGCACTCGGCATGGCCGTCGACGCACTCACCCGTAGCCACCACGTTCTCGCCATCGCTGAGCGTAAACACAACGCGGGAAGCGCCCTCGGCAACCGTATCGAGCGTGATCAGAGCGGCATCGCCCTCGCGGTGCGTGCGGAACCTAAAGTCGACCAGGTGCGCGGCGGGACGCTGCATAAGGTACACATCGCGGAAGATGCCCGAGGCCCACCACATGTCCTGATCCTCGATGTAGCTGCCATCGCTGTACTGCAGGACCTTGACCGCAAACAGGTTGTCGCCCTCGACGAGCGCGTCGGTCACGTCGAACTCGGCAGACAGGCGCGAACCCTTGGTCATGCCGATATACTGACCGTTGACGTACAGCTCGCCATAGCTCTCGATGCCGTCGAAGCGAATGATCTCGCGAGCGCCGGCAGGAACGGCGGGAAGGTTGACGATGCGCTGGTAGACGCCCGTGGGGTCGTCGGAGGGAACGAACGGCTGATCCACCGGGAACGGGAAACCCTCGTCGGTGTAGGCAAGGTTGCCATAGCCGTCCACCTGCCACAGGTGCGGAACCTCCACGTGATCCCACTCGGGCTTGTACGTGGAGAGTTCCTCGTTGGAGACGGCAGCGGGGCCCTCAAAGAGGCGGAACTGCCACGAGCCGGACAGCTGGACAAACCCGCGCGACAGCTCGCGGCTGTACGTTGCAGCGAGATCGGCAGTCTCGTAACCCATAAAGTACGCATGGGGTGCCAGGCGGTTCCTGTGGGTGAGCGCTTGGTTTTCCCAATCGTTAATGGCGTCCATGGTGATGCTCCTTCATCATCGTAGTGATTCTTGTGCAACCGGTTGTCCTTATCTTACGGGCGATGCAAAAAACTGTGCAACCGGTTGTCCGCTGAACGGTCGATTTGGTCGGGTTAACGGTGCAACCGGTTGTACAACCGCGACACTTATGTCACCCTGAGTATCGAAACTCAGCGCAAGACATCGTTCTCAAGCTCGTAGGCAACCGCCACGCCCGCTGATATCTCACCCATACGAGACGTATTCGATTGCGGCTTGGTTGCAAAACGACACCGGTCACCGGATATCATGAACGCTGTTCAGGCGCACTATAGTAAGCTGTATCCGCACCAGCCCGTATCAGCGACAACATCGACCGCATTCTCCAGGAGACGCCATGACCCAACCAGTTCGCACCGCACCTACGCTTGCCGAGGTTGCCGCAGCTGCCGGCGTGTCGCGCTCCACGGCATCGCGCGCCCTCAACGATTCGCCCCGCATTAGCGAGGAAACCAAAAAGCGCGTCCGCGCGGCGGCCAAGGAAGTCAATTTTGTCCCCAACGCTCGTGGCCGAGCGCTCGCTGTCGGGCGCACGGAAATCATCGCCGTGCTCGTGACCGAGCCTCTGAGTGAACTCTTCAGCGACCCCACCTATAGCGAGTTTTTGAGCGGCATTACCGAGGAACTGTCGGAGTCGTCCTATCTGCCCGTTATCTTGCAGGCGTCTTCTACGCATGAGCGCAACCGCGCACGCGAGCACTTTGAGCGCCGCTCGTTCGACGCCGTGATCGACGTCTCTCCCTACAAAGGCAGCGAGCTGCTCGAGGTGCTGCGCGAGCTGGGCGTACCCACCGTGTTGTGTGGCCAGCTCGAGGGCCACCCCTATCGCGATGTGTTCTCGACGGTCTACTCTGACGACGAAGAGGGCGGACATTTTGCGGCACTCGCCATGAAGGATCGCGGGCGCAAAGATATCGTCGCCGTGTTGGGACCGCAAGACAACCCCGCTGTTGTCGACCGCCTGCGCGGCTACCGCGCCGTCTTGGGCGAAGACCTCCCAGACGCAAACGTTATCTATACCGGCTGGAACAGCGGAGACGGCTATCAGGCCATGCACCAGATCCTCGCGCGCGAGATTGCTTTCGATGGCGTGCTCTGCGGATCGGACCGTATCGCGGCTGGCGTCATCACCGCACTCAACGAGGCAGGCCTATCCGTTCCGGCGGACGTTTCTGTCGTCGGCTTCGACGATCACGAGATTGCGGCGCGCTGCGTCCCCGCGCTCACGACCGTCCGCCAGCCCCTGCGCGAAGAAGGACACATGGCCGCCAACATTGCGCTCGACATGATCAAGGGTGCCGAGCCCACCACCACCGTCATGCACATGCAGCTCGTTCAGAGAGACTCGCTATAAGAAACTGGGGCAGGCTTTCCGCCAAACAGTTGTTGCGGAAAGCCTGTCCCGTTTGAGCGCTCATTCTGGGGCACAGTTTCCGTTAGACAGCTCAACCGGAAACTGTGCCCCATTATTTTGCCGAATACTGGGTCGCGCTTTCCCAGAGGACCCCCTTTGGGAAAGCGCGACCCCTTCTGGACGCAGATTCCGGGTTGTAGTTTCCCGGCGCACGACGGCAAGCCTCCAAACCATGACGTCACGACATAAAAAACGAGGGAAGGCACGTGTCCTTCCCTCGTTACAGGCAATATGTAGCCGCTCGCCTACATCAGGCGCAGGCTGACGTCCTTGAGCTGGGCGCCACTAACGGCACTCGGGGCACCCGACATGAGGTCGGAGCCGCTGGCCGTCTTGGGGAACGCCATGACGTCGCGGATGGAGTCGGAACCGGTGAGCAGCATGCACACGCGGTCCAGGCCCAGAGCGAAACCGCCCATCGGGGGCGCACCAAACTTGAGGGCCTCCATGAGGAAGCCGAACTGAGACTCGGCACGCTCCTCGGTAAAGCCCAGGAGCTTGAGCATGGACATCTGCATCTCGGCGTTGTGGATACGCATACCGCCGCCGCCGGCCTCAAAGCCGTCCATGACAAAGTCGTAGGTGCAAGAACCGGCTGCCAACGGGTCGGCCTCGATCTTGGCGATGTCGGTCTCGGTCGGCAGGGTGAAGGGCTGGTGCTCGGCGGCATAGGCCTTACGGTCCTCATCCCAGTGGAACAGCGGGAAGTTGACGACCCACAGGAAGTCGTGGCCCTCGCGCTTGATCTCGAGCGCGTTGGCCATGTGGGAACGCATGCCACCCAGGATCTCGTCAGAGAGCAGGCGCGGGCCGGCGGCAAACATCACAAGGTCGCCGGGCTCGACGTCCATGCGCTCGCGCAGAGCCGCCATCTCCTCGTCCGAGAAGAACTTGACGATGGGGCTGTTGATGGAGCCGTCCTCGCGGAAGGCAATCCAAGCCAGACCCTTGGCGCCAAACGTGGAGGCCACGCCGGCGAGCTTATCGATCTTGGCACGTGCCCAGGCACCGGCGCCCTTGGCGTTGATGGCCTTGACGACAGAGCCCTCCTCGTTCGCAGCGGTCGCGAAGACCTTAAATTTGGAGTTGGCAAAGATGTCGGTCAGGTCGACCAGGTGCATGCCATAGCGGGTATCGGGCTTGTCGGAGCCATAGGTGTCCATGGCATCCCAGTAGTTCATGCGACGCAGCGGCGTGGGCATCTCGACACCCATGCGACCGAAGGCATCGGCAAGAACCTCTTCGAGCGCGCTCATGACATCGTTCTGGTCCACGAAGGACATCTCGATATCGACCTGAGTGAACTCGGGCTGACGGTCGGCACGCAGGTCCTCGTCGCGGAAGCACTTGGCAACCTGGTAGTAGCGCTCGACGCCACCGACCATGAGCAGCTGCTTCAGGAGCTGCGGGGACTGCGGCAGGGCGTAGAAGTTGCCCGGCTGGATGCGGCTGGGAACGATGAAGTCGCGGGCGCCCTCGGGCGTGGACTTAAATAGGGAGGGCGTCTCGACCTCCATGAACTCACGGTTGTGCAGCGCCTCGCGAATGGCAAAGGTGAAGTCGGAGCGCAGCTTGAGGTTGGCCATCATCTCGGGACGGCGGAGGTCCAGATAGCGGTAGCGCAGGCGGGTGTCCTCGCTGGTCTCGATGCCGTCCTCGATCTGGAACGGCGGGGTGACGGACGTGTTGAGAACCTCGGCGTGGTCGGTCAGGACCTCGATCTCGCCGGTCGCGAGCTTGGTGTTGGTGGTCTCCTCGCCACGGGCGCGCACGACGCCGTGAATCTTGATGGGCCACTCGGGACGCATGGTCTCGGCGATCTTAAAGGCATCGCCGTCGGAGTGCTCGGGGTCGAAGGTGAGCTGCGTGATGCCCTCGCGGTCGCGAAGGTCGCAGAAAATAAGGCCGCCGTGGTCGCGGCGACGGCTCACCCAACCGGTGAGGGTGACCTCTTCGCCCACGTTCTCGAAGCGAAGCTCGCCGCAGGTACGGGTGTGCATGGAATGCTCATCGATGGGACGGGTCTGGCTCATACCAGTGATCCTCCTTTATGGATCTGTGCCGCCCCGTGTCGTTCCGGGCGGCGTCGTACAGATTTGCCCAGCCTGCGTAAACCGCGCAGCCAGACATGGCGTTCTATCTTATCGCACCTGTGTCGATGCGCCACGGAAAAGTAGCTCCTGCCCAAAGACTTGACGGAGACGAAACAATTGATGCGCCGTGGCCGTCGCCCAGGCGCACGGCGTGCGACAATGTGCCCCAATACAACTGCACTCGGAAAGGCTCGCCATGACTGCACGCCTCATCGTTATGGATATCGACTCCACGCTCATCAACCAGGAGGTCATCGACCTGTTGGGCGAGGAGGCCGGCGTAGGCGAGCAAGTGGCGAAGATTACTGAGCGCGCCATGCGCGGCGAGCTCGACTTTAAGCAGGCGCTCGAGGAGCGCGTGGGGCTGCTTGCCGGCTTGGACGAGAGTGTGTTCGAGCGCACCTTTGAGCGCGTGACGTTTACCCCCGGCGCGCTGGAGCTTGTGCGCTCGGCGCACAGCAAGGGCTGGAAGGTCGGCGTGGTAAGCGGCGGCTTTCACGAGGTCGCCGATAAGATCGTGGCCGCTGCGGGCATCGATTTTTGCCTGGCCAATCGTCTGGAGGTCGTAGACGGCAAGCTCACCGGTAAGTTGGCGGCCGACATTGTGACCAAGGAGTCCAAACTTATCCAGCTGCTGGATTGGGCAGTTGAGTGCGGCGTCGATATGGCCCATACCGTCGCGATCGGCGACGGCGCCAACGACATCCCCATGATCCAGGCCGCGGGCACGGGCATCGCGTTTTGCGCCAAGCCCAAGACGCGCGAGGCCGCCCCGTTTGCCATCGACGAGCGCAACCTGATGCTCGCCATGGACATCATCCTGCGTGACTAGCCGATCCGTCTAACAATTGAATCAGTCTGTCCTATAGTTTCCGAACAATTTTGTCTTAGTGTTCGGAAACGTACCCTTTGAGTGCTAGACTTTGCGCCGTCGAAGGGAACATATATGGATAAGCAAGATCTTGAGCAATTGCTGAGCGATGTTGCCGGCGGAGCAGTCACCCCGGCAGTCGCCCTCGCGCGCATCCAAACGGCGCCAACCGCCGATCTGGGTTTTGCACAGCTCGATCTTTCGCGCGGAGTGCGCCAGGGAGCCGGCGAGGTTGTCTACGGTGCCGGTAAAACCGCCGAGCAAATTGCCGCCATTATCGAAGCGCTGCGCGATGCCGGCCAGGAGCGCATCCTGGTCACGCGCCTGGACAGCGAAAAAGCAGCCCGCACCTCGGAGCTCCTCGGCAACGGCATCGACCTGGGATATGTCCCGGACGCCCAGCTCGCCCTCGTGGGCGGCAAGCCCTCCCCTACTGGCAACGGACGCATCGTCGTCGCCTGCGCCGGCACGAGCGACTTGCCCGTCGCCGAGGAAGCCGCGTTGACGGCCGAATTCTATGGCAACGAGGTCGACCGCCTCTACGACGTGGGTGTTGCCGGCCTGCACCGCCTGCTCGCGCATGCCGAGGAACTTGCACAGGCGCAGGTGGTCATCACCATCGCCGGCATGGAGGGCGCGTTGGCGAGCGTTGTCGGCGGCCTGGTGAGCTGTCCGGTCATCGCCGTTCCCACTAGCGTGGGCTACGGCGCAAGTTTTGGTGGCGTAGCCGCACTGCTCGCCATGCTCAACTCCTGTGCCAGCGGCGTATCGGTCGTCAATATCGACAACGGCTTTGGTGCCGCCTACCAGGCAAGTCTTATCAATCATCTGAGCGCCGGCACACCCCGCGCCCGCTAAGGAGCATTCCATGTCCAATCATCAGCACACACTTATCATCGACGGCACCTCGGGCATCAGCGGCGACATGACTGTCGCGGCCCTGCTCGACCTGGGCGCCAGCGAGGAGCACCTGCGCGAACAGCTCGCTACGCTGCCGGTCGACGGCTTTACGATCGCCGTCACGCGTGCAAACAAGCATGGCATCGACGCCTGTGATTTTGACGTCCAGCTTGCAGAGGAGCTCGAGAACCACGACCACGATATGGCCTGGCTCTACGGCAACGAAGCAGCTGCCGAGCACACGCACGAGCACCACCATCATGATCATGGCGAGCACGAACACGAGCACTGCCACGAGCATGGCCATGAGAACCACGCCCATGGCCACGAGGGCCATCATCACGCCCACCACCATCACCATCGTTCTTTGGCGGACGTCACCGCCATCATCGACGACTCGCAGCTAAGCGATGGCGCCAAGCGTCGCGCGCTCGCCATCTTTACCGCGCTCGCCGCCGCCGAGGCCAAAGCTCACGGCAAAACGCCCGAGACCGTCATGTTCCACGAGGTAGGCGCCGTCGATTCCATCGTCGACGTCTGCTCGGTCGCCATCTGCCTCGATGACCTGGGTATTGAGGATATCGTGGTCGAGTCGCTCTCCGAGGGCCACGGCACCATCCACTGTGCCCACGGCCTTATGCCCATCCCGGTGCCCGCCGTCGTCAACCTATGCCAAGCGGGCAATATCGCCCTCACGCCCGCACCGGTCGCCGGCGAGCTCGTGACGCCCACGGGCGCCGCCATCGTCGCCGCACTGCGCACGTCCGAGCACCTGCCGGCCCGCTACCGCATCGAGGCCGTCGGCTACGGCGCCGGCAAACGCCCCTACGAGGGCTGCTCCGGCACGCTCCGCTGCCTGCTAGTTCACGTGGATGCATAGCCATGGATGCCCGCAAAGAAAAAAGCCGCGCTGCCATCGTTGCGGCGTTCTCCGAGCTGCTACGCGAAGAGGACTACGGCAAGATTACCGTCGGCGGCATCATCGCGCGCGCTCACGTAGGCCGCGCGACATTCTACGGCCTCTTTAAGAGCAAAGACGACCTACTGTCCGAGCTCGTGAGCGACATCTGCACCCACGCCCTCGACGACGATGGTACGCCGCTCGACGACCCACTCGTGCAAGTCGAGCATATCCTCAACAACCTCTGGGAGCGCCGCCAGGGCGTTCGAGCCCTCGTAGCCGGCGCCGGCTCACGCGTCTTCGCCGACTGCTTACGCAAGACCATCATGTCACGAGCAGCCGAAACCGTCCCCACCGACCCAAACGGCCCCGCCGCCACCATGGACCGCAGCTTCTTACTACACCACATAGCCTCAAGCTTCGTAGGAATGGTCCAATGGTGGGCCTGGCACAACTTTCAAGCAGATAAGGCCGAAGTAGCCAAAGACTACCTCTCGGCCATTAAGCCCCTCTTCACCTAAGTAAGAAGCTCATCCCAAAGCATCGCCCCAACCCAGAGCACCACGCATCCCAAAGTGTCACCCGCGCTTCAACCCCCCAACAGCAACAAGCCCCTCCCATCCAAATCCAAATTCAGATTTATATGTTGGGTTGCTTGTTCCAACGCGGCCAAGATCCCGCAGCTGTCCGCATGGGGTAACTTCCCAGCGCATTCCGCAGGACGCAAAAAGGCTCGCCGCACGAAGTGCGCAGCGAGCCTTTTTGCATGTCCGAGGACGCGCTGGGAAGTTACCCCCTGCGGACGGCGGACGACCTATGTAGCCTTGGACTAAAACATGCCCAAGAAACCGTGCACAAACAGCGCGGCCAGAGCGGCACCGACAAACGGCGCGATGCCAGGAACGAGCAGGCCGTACTTCCAGTTGTTGTCAGCCTTGTTCTTGATCGGCAGCACCTGATAGGCCATGCGAGGACCAAGGTCACGAGCCTGGTTCATGGCGAAGCCGGTGATGCCGCCCATGCCCATGCCAACAGCCCAAACGATCAGACCGACGCAGATGGCGAGCATCAGAACGTTCTCGCCAGCACGGTTAGCAGCAGCAAGGATGGCGCTGATGAACACGAAGGTGCAGATAGCCTCGCAGAAGAAGTTGCGGGCATAGTTGGTGCCCTCGGTGGTGGGGTTGGTCGAGAAGATGTTGCGCTGAGCAATGGGATCGATGACACCATCGGAAGCCTTGAACTCATCGGCATACATCAACCACGCGATCACGGCACCCGCAAAGCCGCCGAACATATCAGCAACCATGAAGGGGATGCAACTGCTCCACGGCACCAGGCCGACGATGCACTGGGCAAGTACCATGGCGGGGTTCATGCACACGGCGCCGCCAAAGACAAACAGGCAAACCGAGATGCCAAAAGACCAGGTGGTGATGGCAAACATGTGGCCGGAGCCCTGATACTTGGTGCCCTTAAGCACGGTATCGCAGTGCACGCCCACGCCAAAGATGATCATGAGGGCCGTTGCGCCGAATTCGCAGAGGAGTTTGGTAAGCATAAAACCTTATCTTTCTTGTCGGTTATAAACGATTCGTTTAGGCCGCGTACTAGTGCTGTGCGACGACAACGCCCAGGCCATCGGGAATGACGGCCACCTTGGCATCGGCACCCTTCATCTCAAAGGCGAGCTTGAGCGCCTCATCGAGGGTGTTAACCGGCATCATGTGCATATCCTTGATCATCTGGTGGTCGCACAGGTCGGTAACCATGATCACAGGGTGATGCGCCAGGATGCGGGCAAAGATCTGGCTCGTCCACTGGTCGGGCAGGGTCTCGTCCTTAGGACGGTCGATGCAGGCGCGCTCAAACTCTGCCGGATCATTGTCGGCGATGTTGTGATAGAAGCCCTCGCCACCGTGACCGTCGGCACAACCGGCGACATCGATGATCACGCCGCCCTCGGGAAGTGTGGCCTCGGCAGCGCACATGCCCTTCACGGCCTGATAGATGTTCTGGTCGAGCGGGTAGCCGCCGTTGGTGGTAATGGCAATCTCGCACTCGACGGGCTCAACGCCGGCAAGGCTCTTCACGAACTCGCAGCCAGCCTCGTGCGCCTTGTGGATGTCGCCGGCAAAGGAGCCGATGACCTCGTGCTTGCCGTTGAGCACCACGTTGAGCACAAAGGCAAGGTGAGCCATCTCGGCAGCGGCAAACATGTCCTCGCTCACGTGGTTGTGGCACAGGTTGCCGGCACGCGAATGGGAATCGTTCACAAACTGACCGTTGTGGTTGTACATGATGGTCTTGTAGCTGGCGATACCAGGCAGGACGGACTTGCGGCTACCAGAGAAACCGGCAAAGAAGTGCGGCTCAATAAAGCCCTCGGCAAGCAGCAGATCGCAATCGGCAGCAATCTTGTTGATGATGCACTCGCCGCCAGAAGGCAGGGTGCCGATCTTTTTCATCATGCTGTCATCGGTCGCGACGTGCATAACGATTTCCTCGTTGGCAACGATCTCCTCGCCGTACTTGTTGACGAGCTCCTCGTGCGTCGACGGACGATGCATACCCGTAGCAACCAGAATACGCACGCGAGCCTCGGGCGCAGCGGAATGGATGTGATGCAGCAGAATAGGCATCGTCACACGCGAGGGAACGGGACGCGTATGGTCGGAGCTAATAATGACAATATCCTTCTTGCCAGCACAAAGCTCCTCGAGCGACGGCGAGCCATAAGGGTTGGCAAGCGACTCCTCTACCAGCTCTTCCTGCGATTTCGTGGTCTTAAACTCGTTTTGATGACCTTCCATCACACCCGCGAAGTTCTTATCCTCGAGCTCCAGATGCAACGTCTTGTGGTCAAACGGCAGTTCACATTCAAACAATGACGAGCGCCCTCTTCCTTTTCAACTGACACACTAGATAAACCGTTGGAAGAATACGCCGCTCACCGAAAAACACCACCGTCCACCGACTCATTAACACAACGTTCATATTTGACCCACAACAAAACGGCCGCGACCCCAAACGGGACCGCGGCCGCTACAGTCGTAAGGCGAGAAGCGCCACATGCATCTCAATCCCAATCGATAAGACGCGGGGCGCGAAGCGCGCTTTATTATCATCAGCTTTAATCCCAGAAGACCGAGGACGAAGGGATCCGATGGGTTTCCCTCTGAATGCACTCCGCAGCACGAAGCCCTTTCCAAACGCGCGAAGCGCACCAATATTCCCCCAGCCAGTAATCCGCCGAAGACCGGACATCGCAGGGCCCGCCATTAGTTTACTTTTAGGCACACTCCGCACTGATATCTTCTGTATTGAAGACGTCGATGATGCACCCGTATACCATTGACGTCGACACCATC
>OCHO01000093.1_pt1 | contig 94975 bp, 96 predicted proteins | sample 1538441 | NCBI WGS metagenome assembly OCHO01 (sample SAMN04571691, study PRJEB22368) | human gut metagenome | biome: human gut; material: stool | host: Homo sapiens | place: Luxembourg | collected 2012-06-29
TAATTATGGCAAATTTTGTGATGATTTTAAATCCACCCTGAAACTAGGCGCTTACGATATATTTGCTATACTTCAACTGAAATCCATTTGACATCAGCTGTGGTGCTGGTCCTCCAGAAAGCATGTCCAGAAAATCCTGATGGACAAAATATGGCATCCATGGTGCTAGCTGAATAACTACATTAAATGATGACATGCACTCATCAGCTAATATCATAAGTGTATTAGTTGCGTCAATTCTAAATCCAGCTTCCATCCACGTTTTATGCAGATTAAGATATTTCTCTTTACTCTTTGAAATATGACATTCTCTTTCTACATGCTTTAATACGCTTAACTGATTTTGTAGTAATCGACATCTCTTAACAATTTCATGTGCATCTAATTTGGAAAGACACTCATCGATATCCTTCTGTGCCTTGCCCTTTTTATAGTAGTTTGTCACTCTGTTGTAAATCTGCTTGTATGGTGATTGATTCTTAACACAGTAAAAATCCGGCAGATGAAGAATGCCCATAAACTCTTTACTTATGGCTAATCTTGCTCCAGGTGATAGATTTTCGTATCCTTTATACTCTTTTTCGATATCCGCATCTAACCAGTCATGCACAAACTCACCATTCATAAGCATCCGGAATGTTGATACCTGATACAATGCCCTCTGCTCAGGATCTGCAATTTTCGACATCACAGCATCATACCCGTCCTTGATGCCCCGATAAGTAGCTTCGCTATCATGTAGCTGTCTATAATAGCTGATCTTGCAGTTATTGAACTCAATCAAATTATCTATCGACTCATTCTTTATTAAGTCATGATATTTTTTAATATAATCATCGACTTTATATTTCTCGTCCGCATCCAATGCAAGATTGAAAATGAACTGTGAAAAGCAGATATGGACCAAATCTATTCTTACTGGTTGCAATTTCGGGACCTCAGTACATGCCATCTGCATGTATGATAGGGCTTCTAGTCGATTTCCACAGATCAACTCTATTCGACCGTAATTATGATAGATCTGAACCTTGTATGCGGGATCAACCTCTTGTATGGTAATGCAATTCTTTGCTGCTTTCATTTCTAAATACGCAGTATCAAAGTCACCACTGTACTCTGCTACGAATGATAAAAGCATATGTCCGATTGCAGTGTTCGAAAGATCTGCTTCTTCCATAACCTTAACCGCGGCACTGAAGTCTCCCATATTCCAAAGCAGCATTGCTTTCGTAGTTATGAAATCAGGGATCTCATCCTCATATAGCCATTCATGTGGAATGTTCGCAGCTTCATGGTAAGCTTCAGCAATTTCTCCTACATGCGAGGAATACATCGACTTTAATCTCGTATAACGAATTATCTCTACCTTTTCAGTAATGTACCAAGGCTTCTTTCTAAAGAAATCCTTATTTCCCAGTATATCGCCTTCATTAAAGCGTCTTTCCATCTCATCCAGTTTTTTCTTCACATATGGTGACGGATGCTTAATGAGATAAATACAGTAAGCCAGATACAGGATATCTAAAATCAGCAGCATATAAAACGCAAGATGCGAAATCATTCCAAATCAAGATAGCAAAAGATCCGCACCAGCATATACCAATGAAAAAGCAAATCCCCAAACGTTTCTCTCATGCAGAATGTACTTTAAAACTCTCTCTTTATACACCGCGAAGATCATGGTAAATGCAGCAAAGAACAGAACCATAGCAACTGCGGATTCAACACCGAAGTTCTCCATAAGTTCTAATAAATTCATTACCACATCCATCATTCATTATCCTCGTTGTTTTTATTTATGATAAGCGCTGCCGTGTGATAGTATTATTTATTTTTTATATTCTACAACTCCCTATTGCAGCACCAATTTCTGTACCTCTTATTTCACTATATGATTGAAAATGCTCCAAAGCAACCGGCATATTCCTGCATATACAACCGCATCTGCATTGTCGACAAGAAAGAAACCATATATCCTCTTGTACACACTGTTAATACACTGTATCTGCAATTGCTTGAAATGCAAAAAGCATTCACATCAACTGATACCACTTCTGGTACGTTTCCTGCTTCAAATGAAATCAGGGAATTGCAGACAGAATACCCCAATATATTTACAGCTATAATTGACCTCTTGGATGATGCAAAATATCTGTGGGAAGGAGAGTCCCATGAACAATAATCCTGATTTTCAACTTGGTATGTAAGCACCCGCTACAGACTCCATCCTTATCAATACCGGTGAGAACTCTGTTCTTATTATCCGTTATAAGGAATGTAATTTCTCCGTTACTTTTGATGACCCGAATGATGTTGTGTATCTTTACCGGCAGGCAAAGGAAACACCTCTACTGTATGCCAAACTTGCATTGAAAAAATCCACAATTAAAAACACTATAATTGTCTACAATTTTTCTCAACCATGTCCAAGGAATAATTTCTATCAAGTTAATTGTATATAATATATTTTGAACAAACAAAATTCAATGCATACTCCCTAATAATTTATTATTGGTAACAATACGAAGTTCCGATCCATAATTTATAAAGTCATAATCATTCGTTACCAGTATTGCATCTTGTTCTTTAACGAAAGCTGCTAACAATGCATCATTAAAATCATAAGAAAACCCATATATAAAAATTTCATCCGGTTGCATTCGACTAAACCCATCATCTACGAACTGAAAATTTTTCACAATGTCAGATCTTACAATTGACAAAATTGCATTCATCTTTTCGTTATAGTCCTCTGTTGATCTATAATTCTTTTTATAATCAAGACTACTATCCCCGATTCCAGCCCTGTATTGATTATATTCAAATCTAATGCACCGATTTATGAACTCTGATAATTGTATCGACGTAATTAACAATTTACTCCCGTTTTTCAATATTCTCGCATACAATTCATCGCACACATCTCTATTGGAAAAATTAATCGGATAAAACAAATTAATTAAGATATTTGTGTCAAGCACAATCTTCTGGTCTTTTTGTGGCACAAAATTATCTATTTGCACAATATTTCTCTTCATTAATTATCAATCACTTCCTCTACATTTTTTTCAAACAGCTCCTTATCTGTATAATACTTTTTAGCATTCTCAATAACCAATTTGAATTTAGCCCTTGTTCCTTCTGGCAGATTCGATATTTTCAATTGATCATTCAACTGTTCACTACTAAAATCTTCATATAACTTACCTATTGCCACATTCAAGAAAGGTGTTATCAAACTTTCAACATCAGCAAAATCTAATGTTATATTTTCTCCATTTCGCAACAATGGCACTATTACGTTGTAAACCACGCTTCCTTGTTCTCTTGTCAAAGCTGATGGGCTTTCTATCAATTCAGCTACATTAAAATAATTATTCTTCATCGATCCTCCTAAAATATTATGACATTATTCGTTGCTTCATCATACAAATATGCCTGTTCATCTTTCAAATTAATTGTTACGGTTACTATTGTTCCAGGGAAAAATTTTTCTATCCTATTAAACCTATCCTTATTATTTTTATTCAATTCATACGCTTCATTACCTGAAATCAATATAAATTCCCCTCTATTCTTTTTCAAAAAGTATAATAATGTACTAAATCCCAAACCGCCTGGCGCTTGTTCCGTTTTGGTTGAATGTCCCGGCAAAATTGCCCACTGCAAGCTATTATCCGGCTTTTTCATATTGTTTTCGGTCATATATAGTTCTACATTTTCTAGAATTGTTCTTCCAATATCAACAATGGAAAATGTCAAATTACCACTATGCGGAAAAAACTGCCCGCATACATAAACATAATTACTATTTGCATGATCAATTACATTATTAAACATTTCCAACAAATTATCTATAATACAATTCTTATAAGCGGGATTCATAAGTGGAATATCACCTCTGCTAAATACATTTAGCAACAAATATTTTTCAAAATCAACTAATTTTTCTGTAGTTGCCTCATAAATAGAATAGTCCATTGTACTATGAAATCGATCTTCTAGATCCTCCCATGTAAAATAGCGATTAAATCCATTTTTTCTCATTACTGCCTTTATCTTCGGATGAAGATTTCTAACCTTTATAGAATGATTTCTATTAGTCATCGTATTATCCACACAACAGCCTAATACGGCTAATAAATTAGCAGATAAAAAACTCACATTCGTAAAATCCAATACAAAATGACCGTTTTCTGCCGAATCCAACAAATGAAATAATTCAATTAATTTCTTATATGAAGAGAGTGTATTTTGCAAATTTTTATCAAAATGAAACACTAATTCTTCTTGATCCATCATCTCTTTTCCTCTCGTATACTTTCGAATGCCAACTCATCAAATGCGCTATGATTTTGTCAATCGCCTACTCCTCACAGTCACACAACTTAATCTCTATCTGTTTTCCTAACGCAACTGCATACTTTTGTAGCACAAGAAAGGTTGGTACTCTACCCCCGTTCTCTAACCTGGCAATATTAGATGCCATCATTCCAGTCAATTCTGCCATATCCGCTTGTGTCAGTTCCTGCTTATGGCGCTCCTCCACCAATTCTTTCACAATCTCTCTTGACTTGTCCCTAACTTGATTCTGAATTTCATCAGCATAAGCTTTCAAACGTCTCTCGCGTGCTTCCTTCTCTCTTTCATAATCTGTTCGATTAATTTCTAACATCCTATTTAATCCCCATCTTCTCTAATCTTTCTTTTGCACGCTTTACCGTTTGTGTGTGATTAGGTCTTGGTGCTTTTGACTTCTTCAAACCTCATTCCAGCCTCATATGTATTATATCATTATTGTAGTATAATATTGTAGTATAATTCTATAAATAATCTTCATTTTCAATCCGATTGTAAATTATCTACAGTAAGACTATCATTAATGATATATAATTACAACAATAATTCATACAGATGCTCATCTACTGATAGGTTATTCATTCTTAGTCTAGTTTTTCCGGATCTATATTTCCTTTTTCATCACAGAGTTTTGGCAACTGTGCAAGGATATACTTAAAGTAATAATACGGTCGCAGATGATTCAGCTTTGCGGTTTCAGAAATACTATATACCATTGCACTGGCAGCTGTTCCTTTTGCGGTATTGTGAAACATCCAGTTTCTCTTGCCCAGACAAAAGGTTCGTATGGCTCTCTCCGAAGCTGAATTATCGATAGGGACATCGCCATCTTCGAGAAATATCCGTAAGTATTTTTCCTGATTGATCACGAAATTAAGTCCTTGGCCTGTTTTTGATTTTGGAGGTACTGTATAATCACTTTTCTTTGATGTCATCATTATCTTTCAGCCATTGTCGGACGGTTATGTTTACAGGTCGTTCCTGTCATTGATTTATGATGTTTAACCAATTGGCACGCCTGACATTATGTGTGAGCTGATCCATGATAGTTTGCCTCCTCTAAAAAACTATTAGTTTTTCGCATTTTTTAGAGTATTGCACAAAGATGCTAATTATCCAAGGCGAGTGGTTTAACGTTTACCATAGAAATCAATTTTAATTAATATCAAATTTTATTTTCTCCAATTTTGTATCAATATCAATCACGGTTCGTATTATCTGCGAATTAGTTTTTCTTATGTAATCCTCATCCTCTATATGATCCATTATTAATACAGATAAATTATCCATTTTCGTAACAATATTATCAATATTATTTTTGTTGTCCATATTATCTTTGATGATTTCTAATAAATTTGAAATTGAAGTAACTTTTATCCTAGTTATTTTTCTATTTTCTTCTGTATCAACTTTTACCAAATCAGCATCCAATAATCGCAATTGAACTTTATTTATCAATGCATTGATTTTTTCTTTTTTTCTATCCTTTTCATTTTGCCTATCAACTAAAAAATAAGAAACAAATATTAATACAAATATTTCAATTCCATCACTAATATTAACTGTCCAAAAGACATTAAAATCAAACACTGCATTTAGAATTAATAATACCAGAGTTGCTAGAGAAAATACAATCAAAACAATATATTTAACACTATCTTTTTTCATCTTCTCACACCCCCTATAGTTTTTTCCCCGCATCTTCAACATATTTACGAATTTTATCTATATAATCCGAATCTTCTTCAAATTCTTCATCTGGTATCAATTCTTCCGTTGACACCTGCATCAGTTTTGCCAGACGCCCAATCTGCGATTGCGAAAACTCATATGTACACTCTATACAGATACGCCTATAATGCCTATCACTTTTCAGACCTAGCACCATTGCCAGATCTAACTGTGATAAGCCTACTTTTTTACGCCATTCTTCTATTTTCTGTCCTATTTGTTGTTGAGTTCGTCCTTCACAGTCAGACGCCATTATAACCACCACCCTTCTGGTCAGATTTTGTGTATTATATTCCTGCAAATGAAGACAATTATAGCCGGACGAAATGATTAACATTTCTATTCCGGCTATCTTATACATAAAATCCGTTCCAGAAAAAGTGGTACTTACGTTTTAAGACTTTTATCCCGTACTATCTCCGCAGAATGCTTTACCTGCATTTATCGTCAATACGTAACTGTCATCTGCCAAATTCTTTTTCAGTAGAAACTTTCCCCCAACTACCGTTATCATTTCGTTGTTTACCGTTATATAATTTTCAAGTGTATCTACTCTTGAAACAGTTACTCCTACAACGCTGATAACGATCTGGTCACTTGCTATCATACGCACCGTTTCTCTTATCGTATTTTTATCCATAGTAATTTCTCGCATTCTTTTCGTCTCTCCAGCTACTATACTCGCTGAAAATTGTTCTTATTTTACATATTTTTCATACAAATTTAATATATCTATTGCAAAAAACCTTGACTGGTTTTTCTCCGCATGATATACTAATGCATGTTGTATTTAACAACTTTTTCTATATGTTCCTCTAAAAGAGGAAAAGAAAATCTGGGTTGAAGGTTCAGATCTAAAGTTACTTATTAGAAGGGCATTCGTATGTGAGCCACAACTAATGTTATATACAACATGATATAGTACTGATAAAAGCCGACACCAATCCTGTTATTTCCAAGTGCCAATTGGATATAGACCAGTAGGATGATGTCGATTTTGTCTGTCTAAGCGTTTTTTAGATCTACTCTCGTGCCAAGGGAGTAGGTCTTTTTACATTATAGCATCGCTATCATTTATTGTCAATATGCACTATGGTCAATGCGTTATAGTGTATTTTTTTGTGCAAATTGCATTATTTTACACATCTATTTATTAACAGCGTATATCATTTCCTTAATATTATTTTTTTGTGCAGTATTTTGCAATTTTATTATTTTCTTTTTAAAACACATATGGTATCATATATTTAACTAGTAAATGTTGCTTTTTCAGAAAGGAGTGCTGACTTATGAACAATCAAGAAATTCTCCGCAAAATCGTCAATTACATTGAAAATGTTATGAAGGAAAAATCTTTAACCTCTCGTGATCTGGCTGATATTTGCGTCAAGAAAACTGGGAAAATGTCTCCAAGAACTATCGACAACATGTTTAAAACCCCTTCCTCTACAACTTTATCCACTTTGTTAAAGGTCTGTGAAGGATTAGATTTAAACCTTAATGCTGTATTTCATTCCATTGAAATAGCAAAAACATCTGCAGAAAACGGACAACAGAGATTCATCTTCGACATCGATCATCCAGCTTACAATGGCTACACCGGAAATTACCATGTATTCTTTCTTCCAACGTCTGCTTATCCAGAAGATCACGCAGGTCAAACCTTGGTTCATGGAACACTTCAGCTAGAAGATTTCAATTCTATGCATGAATGCTCCGCTATACTTGACATTGATTCTGGTGATTTTACAAATGAAGGTACCCCATTTTCCAAGCACTATGAGGGAACTTTAGTTTACTCATCTAATAGCCAAATGTTCTGCCGACTTGTTTGTAGCAAATATGGAGATATGTGGTTCATGGTTTTTAACCATGGCAATCTCAATAACAAAGAACTTGCCTGCGTTATTGGCTGTGCTGCAACAACCTCATCTGGTCGTTGTCGTCATCCTGCGATACACCGATTCTGTTTGTGCAATATGCAACAATATCCAGAAATTGATTCCAATACCCGTACACTCATCGAAGGTCTTCTTCGAATACAAGAAAAACATATCTGGATAAAAAAGGAAACTTTAAAAGAACTTCTTCTGCACGATAATTTTGATCCAGACTTTCGACGAAATCTTGAAAATTACCTAAATATTGCTACTGAGTACTATGCACTGCCAAAAAATACATTGAAGGAAGACATTTCTCTTTCTACCTCAGTAAAGGAACTTGCCAAATTATGTAATGAATCAAATTTGGAAAAGACCTTCCATATCTTAAACGAAGATGACCGAGAACTATCATGTGTTTTAAAGGGTTGCCTTGCAACATCAACTGCACCAGCGGCTCCATCAGAAGCAGAATAACAAAAAAAGGGTAAGTATATCCTTGCAGAGTTGCCAAAACTCTGTGATGAAAAAGGAAATATAGATCCGGAAAACTAGATCATCTTATGCCGTGTTCAGATAGTCTTCCGGAGGAATGCCGAAAGCCGCGCCGCCCATAACAGGCGGCGTTGATTTTAATGGCTGACGCATGATTTGACGTTTACATTTTTTCTTTCTTTTCTTTTTTATTAAACAATCCATTTTCCAATAAAAGGTATTTTCTTGATTATGGCAGTGGCCTGCAAATTCCGCTTCGTCGGATCACCGATTCCGCTAGCAACGGATCAGAGTTTCCGGTCGTAACGGAGCACTTTTCCGCTTCGTCGGATCACGCATTCTTATAAAGTGTTATAGTTTTTTCGTAGTCATTATTTTTAGATTACGACAGGAGGCATTTTTATGCAGGACTACAACACTATTATTGGTACTACTCAGATGCGTCTGAATAAGTGTCCAACCAGATCTGTTATGGATCGTTTTCGAATCGGATCAAGCACTCTTAACTTGATCATGAGTCGATATAAGGCGTTTGATCTCACCATTGACGAGCTTGAAGCTATGTCACCAAAAGAAGTAGAGAAGCTTTTTTACCCACAGAAAAATCTTCAACGCAAAGAAGTTCCACTTCCAGATTTTCAGTATTACTATGATCGTATTCATGCCCCAAACAGTAGAATAAATATTTCATTCTGTTGGCTGGACTACAAAGAAAAGAATCCAGAGGGATATGAAAAATCTCAGTTCTATGAATACTATCAACGTTTTGTTCAGGAAAAAGATGATCTTGTATTACAGTCAACCTTCTCTGATCTGGAGGACTTCTACGATACGATTGTGCTCCCACCACCGGCTCGTAAGCCTAATGGAAAGCCAACGGTCGAGAATCATGTGCGTTACCTTGAAACACATTGAATTACTAGCCAAAGGTGATTGGATTGATGAACCAAACAATCTTTTGATTACAGGTGGTGCAGGGGCTGGTAAAACGCATGTTGCATGTGCGCTTTGCGTCACAACACTACATCAAATGAGGACTGTGAAATATATCCGTGCTAATTATCTGCTTCAAGAATCCGCCCATGCACATAGTGAAGATAATTACTATGAGTATTCAAACAAGATGGCTGGTTATGATCTTCTGGTTATAGATGATTTTGGATTGATGGACTTAAACCTCGACAAGTGCCGTGATCTCTTTGAAATCATCGAAGCTAGAGATTGCCGAAAATCAACAGTCATCATCTCGCAGATGCCAGTAGCGAACTGGTACCAATTGTTTGGTGATAACACATATGCAGATGCATGTCTCAGCCGCATGACCTCTAAAGCATATCGATTAGACTTTCCAGGTCGCGATAGACGTGTAGAAAGCAAGTAACTTTATTAACAAACAGGGCAATGATCCGTTCCTAGCGGAACAGCGCTCCGCTCATGCGGAGCGAGTGCTCTGTTTTTGCGGAATATGCATATAATGCTACCATCCTTCCCAACTGAGATTCACATCCTCAGTTACGGCACATAATACCGTAGACTTTTGCACATAGTAACCTATTTTTTGCGTTTTTTCGGATGACCCATCTTTTCCTTTACCTCGCCCGGCACATCGATCAACCCGAACCGATAGAACATTCCGTATATATAAGTCACGCCCCGGATATCCCCCAGAGCTTTGGGTCTCTCTACTACTTCACATCTTATATTACCCAGTGCCAAAACTATAGAACTCCACGCCAGACTTTTACTCTTCTCCCGGCGGTCGATCCACAGCTCTTTTGTGTACTCGCCATTCCTGCCTTTCCGTACCTCATAAGTAAATGGCAACCCGGAGTAGGTTTTGAATTTCACACCAGCATAAACCAGAACCACACCCCAGAAGTTTTCTTCTGTCGGATCAGCCCTCCACCGCTTCATCGCCCTGTATCTCCGCTGCCGCTCTGCTCCAACACTGATTTTTTCTTTCTCTGTACTTGGGAAGTACACACCTTTTTTATATGGCAGGTACGAAGTGACGGAGGCTATGGATAGGTCAAGAGCTGCTGCGGTTGAGAGTATGGAGGTTTTGTAGTCTTGTGTTTCATGGTATTCTTCAAAAGTGTCCTGTACCTTCTCCGCCACATCCGATTCATACACACCGGCTGTGATGAGCAGCTTTCTTACTTTTATTGGGTTTAATCCCAGCTCATCGCCGATGGCCTGCAAGGACATCTCAGAATTATAAAGTGCCACAGCACTTTCCATCTGCTCTTTCAGATTTTTCCCAGCATCGTACTCCGGCTTCAGCTTCTTCCGGCCACCGCCGGGTTTTCTTGTTTTCTTCATTTTACTCATGCAGCTCCAACGGCAATCCGTCCGGGTCATGGAAGAAAATCATCTTCTTACCGGTATAATCATCCACACGGATCGGCTCACATTCAATGCCTACCTCCGCCAGTTCCTTCACCGTCTGTTCCACGCTCTCCACGCAAAACGCAAGGTGACGCAAACCACAGGCTTCCGGGCGGTTCACTCGCTTCGGCGGGTTTTCCTCAGCGAAAATCTCCAGCTCCGTGTGTTCATTAACACGCAAATCCAGCTTCCAGTCCTTTCGCTCCGGGCGGTAGTTTTCTCTGACGACAGAGAATCCCAACTTGTTCACATAGAACTCCTTGGCTGCTTCGTAGTCAGATACGATGATTGCGATATGATGTATTTTAGATAAGTTCATTTTGTGTCACGCTCCATTTCTTTTATTTCCGTTACAAACTATATTTAGTTCCTCAAAATATACCGTGTGAACTTCTGAAGTTCAGTTTGTCCACACGGCGTAGGTTTTACTTCAGTTTTTCGAGGATCTCATCTGCGCTCACACCGCTGGCTAATAATTTCTTAACCACACTCTCGGCTTCAGCCTTCTTAGCTTCTTCAGCGGCCTTAGCATCCGCCTTGGCTTTCTTGGCTTCGAGCTTGGCTACTTCTTTCTCTGCGGACTTCAGAGCAGTCTTCTTCTCTTTCAGGTCAGCTTTCAAAGTGTCAATGTTTGCAGTGATGGATGCAATCTCAGCAGAGAGTGTTTCCTTTGCGGACTGCTTTTCTGCAATCTGCGTTGCAAAATCAGCAATCACAGTTTTGGGCTTATTCTTGCTACCTTTAGTTCTGGGCATGGTGATAACCTCTTTCCGTTTTAATGGTTTAAGTATAGCACTGTGTTGGGGTGAGGGCAATATAACTCCCCGGCTATCGTTCATATTTCAAATTATGAAATCCTGAATCGATCCAACCGGAGTTGCCATTGTTTTATCAAAAAGCACAATATCCTTTGCCCCCGTACAAACAGTACTTTTATACTTAATTCCTACATATCCCTTATTTAAAAAATACTGAGCCATACACTGAAAAGGCGCATACATCAAACTTTTATCGTCTGCATCAGCCAATGGAGTAAAAATCTGCTCAGATAGTAGCTTAAGATACGTATGCAACGCCCAAAAGCTTATTTCCGCTTTCATTTCATTAATTTCATTTTCAGTGGGAATAACTACTCGTCCTTTCTTCATGCTTCGCTCATAGCAACGCGAGAGGTAGACTTTTCCGCTATTTTCAAGCTGAGCATTTATATCCTCATACGTCATCTCGTCAGCCAAAGTTAAATCAATTATTTTTTCATCCTTGTTAGCAGAATTGATTTCAAATAAACAAATACCAAAGCGATTTCCTGTGGATGCACGACATTCCTTTATCGTACACTGCTCTGCCAAATTTTTGTCACTAGCCCATGCTAAATACAGCCATTCAATGCCAACAGGACTGAATCTGTTATCCTCATTAATAAATTCTGCTTTTGGCAAGAAGCGATCATATGATACTGTCTCCGGAGCTTTTAGTTTAGTACCTCTGGCCAGATATCCATCAGTTTGAAAAACATCCAATGAACGTTCCAACCTCACGCAACAATTGGCAAACAAATCATCAAACACTTTCAAAAATGTAGTCGTCAATGCTGAATCAACCTCATCATATTTAAATGTCTTATTTGCCAAAGCGACTCGAAATTCATTCCATGTATTTTTTATTGTAGCTTCACTTTTCTTAATATCTCCAAAATCAAATAACGGAAGACTCATAATATTTTGATACGACATTTCGCAGTATTTCCAATCTTATAATTTAATGCCAGTCAATCATTCTGAAATTCGAATCAGTTTTTCTCGCCTTTCTTGATAAGTCTGGCTACCGGAGTAAGGTCTGTAAATGCACTGTCGATAATATTTCCACACACAGGGCACTCTATATCTTCATGTTCGCGGTTTCCTTCCCATATAGATTTATCATCATATTCCGAAATGGAACCACATCTATCACAAGTCACTCGATGAATCATCGTCAGATCTCCTTTACTTTTTTATCTTTTTCACATCTTCGCCGATCATAATTGATCGTTGCCTACTGCTCACCGCGTAGAGGTGTGTGAAGATTTGAGCAACGTAGGGAGCTACCGCTCCCAGTACATCACAAGTCTGCAAATAAATCAGCCTTGTACACACCATCCGCCAACATTTTTTTGAAGCTGTCCTTTACTGCTGCGACATCTTCATGGTAGGTCATTCCGTACCAGGTATCGTTGGTTTTCAGAACCTTCACAGACATCCTACCTTCATTCAGCAGTTCACCGATGAAGATAGGAATCAGATACTCTGCCTTCAGCGGATTGCCCGGCACTTCCTTTTCAAAGAACTCTTTGAATCCTTCCTCCAACACAGCCAGGAAGTCAGGAGTCAAGCCCCACATGTTCATGGAAACCAGAGAATTCACATCAACAGCCACACCATCGGCCTCTGCTCCATCTGCAGTCTTTACGATGTTCTTGGTCTCAACAACCTCAGTCAGATTACTCTGGTCGTCCATCTTGCACACACCACGGGTCACGCCACCGTTATCGGACAGAGTGTTCTTCAGCACAAAGCCTGCCATGCAGGACTTACCACCATTCACCAGATACTCATGGACAGCCTTGAAGCCTTCCTTGCCGTAGTAATCGTCTGCATTGATTACAATAAACGGAGTATCAATGGCCTTCTTCGCAGCAAGCACAGCCTGTCCAGTTCCCCACGGCTTTGAACGGCCTTCTGGAAGTTCTCCCGGAATATCGTTGATATCCTGGAAAGCGTAGTCTACAGTTACATTGTGAGAAGAACAAATGGAGGCAATGCGATCACCAATAACCTCTTTGAACTCCTTCTCGATATCCTTACGGATGATAAATACCACATGGTTGAATCCAGCTTCGATTGCATCGTGGATTGAGTAGTCCATGATGATATGGTTTGCATCATCGACTGGCTCCAACTGCTTAATTCCTGTTCCGAAACGGCTACCGATACCAGCAGCCATGATAAGTAATGTTGTGTTCATATCTCTCCTTATTGTGTTCATATTGCTTTAACTGAGCATCCTTAACACATACAGATTCGTAATTTCTTTATGTTATACTTTCTTTAGAAAACTTTTAGAACATATTTACTCATTTTATTAGTATTTCAAAGGGTCTGACCCCAATGTCTGTTCCGAACCGCCCCATGTCTTCATCTGGGGCAGTTCCTGTTTTTCCTAATCCAATTCCTTCTCTGCCAGCTCCAATGCCGAAGCAATCACGGCATCCATATCATAATACTTATACTCGCCCAACCGTCCGCCAAAGATTACTTTCTGCTCCTTGTCCGCCAGCTTCTTATATTCCTGATACAGTGCACCATTCTTTTCATCATTCACCGGATAGTACGGCTCATCACCGACCTTCCACTCCGAACTGTATTCTCTGCTGATCACCGTCTTCGGAATATCATTTCCGTCATCATCCTTGCCAAACTCAAACCACTTGTGCTCGATGATCCTCGTCCACGGCGTCTCTCGATCCGTATAATTCACCGCCGCATTTCCCTGAAAATTCGGTTTGTCCAGCACTTCCGTCTCAAAGCGTACAGAACGATACTCCAAAGCACCCAATTGGTATTCAAAGTAAGCATCAATCGCCCCTGTATAAACAATCTTATCCGCCAAAGCATCCAGCTTTGTCTTATTCTCGAAATAATCCGTATCCAAACACACTTCAATTCCATCCAGCATATTGGCAACCATCTTCGTATAGCCGCCCACCGGAATCCCCTGATACAAAGCATTAAAATAATTGTTATCAAACGTCAGTCGAACCGGCAGTCGCTTAATAATAAAAGACGGAAGATCCTTGCAATCGCGCCCCCACTGCTTCTCCGTATAACCCTTGATCAGCTTCTCGTAAATATCCTTGCCAACCAGAGAGATCGCCTGTTCCTCCAGATTGTGCGGCTCCGTAATACCGGCTTCGTTGCGCTGCTCCTCAATTTTCGCCGCAGCCGCCTCCGGCGTCACAACGCCCCACATCTTATTGAACGTATACATGTTAAAAGGCAGCGAATACAACTCTCCCTTATAATTCGCTACCGGACTGTTCGTAAAACGATTAAACTCCGCAAAACGCGTAACATAATTCCACACTTCTTTATTATTTGTATGGAAAATGTGCGCACCGTATTTGTGCACATGGATATCCTCAATATCCTCCGTATAAACGTTGCCTGCAATGTTCGGGCGCTTATCGATCACAAGCACTTTCTTACCTGCATCCGTTGCCTGTCTGGCAAATACCGAACCGAATAAACCGGCTCCAACAATTAAATAGTCGTACATTTTCTTATCCTTTATTTCCTTCTATTGCTAACATATAAACTTAGTGATGAGCTACGTAATAAAGAGTTGCTTCAGGCTATCGAGCATAGCAGCCGTTCATTTGAGGAAATCATGGACTTCCTTGGCACCGATGACTCCCAGGATTAAACCTGGAAGCCATCGAGAGTTAATTTTTCAGGAAGTTCACAATCAGTGCCGTAAGAATTCCATCTCCGGTTGTGGCATGCTTGCTGAAAATCACATGCCCGGACTGCTCTCCGCCAAGCACATATCCGTTTGTCACACTCTTTCAAATATTTGCCACACCGATTTTATCGCAAGTTGCAAATGGCAGTTCTCCCATCTCTCCGTCAATATATTTCTCCAGCGCAGCTTCCACCTGTTATAATACCAGCCAAGGTAACGTCCGATCTTGTATGCATGATCTGCGGAGAGTACTTTGTTGGCTTCGCCGCGAAAGCCGTCTGTTCCGAAATATTTTAACATATAAATCTTCCCTTTTCCTTTTCTACCAACTCAACTAATCTAGTAATACTTTATTTGTCGTAACAGTACTAATATATGGATCTAATTGAAAAACCTCATCTCTTGTATCACAAATCCAAACTCCAATTGGTATGTTTTGTAATTTACATTTCTGTATCAATTCACTATTTAAACACGATGTGTTTATTGATAAAAACAAAGTATTTTCAGATGTTTTTAATTTCTGTATTAAATTATATGTATTATCATTGACATCAAATGTATTTAATCCAAGTTCTGCTTTAGGATCTGCATTCTTCATATACTGTAAATAAGTAATATTAAAAGATACCCACGATGTTTTATCCCTCATATTATATTTATCCACAATATCCATAAGCTCATAAACTCTGGCCTGTGTAATATTCGATTTCAATTCTACATATGGATGAATATCATGGGTAGAACAAAATGCCATAAATTCATCAAATGATGGTATTTTTTCACCCACATATTCCTCACTTTTCCATGAGCCAAAATCAAGTGTCCGCACATATTCATATGTCAATGAAGCAATTTTTCCACTTCCATTTGAAGTACGGTCAATAGAATCATCATGCAACAGAACCGGAACACCATCTGCGGTAAATGTTACATCTGTTTCCACATATTTATAGCCATACTCATATGATTTCTGAAATGCACTCATCGTATTTTCTGGTGCAATTGCATTATATCCTCTATGACTAACTAAACGTTTATTATTTAATAATCCCGGCAGAGGCTGCGAAATACATACTTTTATCTCAAGATCATATTTCCTTCCATTTCCCGTGTATGCCGAAATAATGGAAATTCCCGCTTTATGTGCTGTTATCATTCCATTACCATCTACTGTGGCACATTCCATGTTATTACTTTCCCATCTAACAGCTTTTCCGCCATTCAGCTTACAGGTAACAGTTTCCCCTACATCCAAAGTTTCTTTTTCAGATGAAATGTATGGTTTCTTTACTATAATTTTTCTCTTAACACTTTTTCCTCTATAAACCGCTTTAATCCATACTTTTCCTGCATTTTTTAGTTTTACCTTGCCACTTCGATTAACCGCAGCAACAAATCCATCAGAACTATACCATTTTACTTTTGATGATTTTCCTTTCCATTTTAACTGAATAGACTTTCCTTCGTACGATGATATCGTTTTAGTATAATTAACATTATAGGTCTTTGCATCAACGTTTGTAGTATTCAATGACACTATTACAAGAATCATAATAGCACAACAATATTTGATTGCATTTTTTATACACCATCTCTGATATAATTTTTTCATTATATTTTTGCCTCTTTGATAATTTTTACTGTATGTTCCAATCCAAGTTTTGCATCAAACAGTCCACTCCATCCCAAGCCACATAACTTCTCACTATTCAATGAAGAATTATTCATCGGGTTAAACGCTTTTTTTTCATCCTGTGATGGCAATTCGAATTTTAATCTGACATTTCCAACTTTCGCCAAATATTCTGCAAGTTCTCGAATAGACATAATCGAATTTGGATTAGAAATATTATATGCTTCCCCTTTTTTCCCTTTTAATAGCACATAAAGTATTGCACTTGCACAGTCCAGCATGTAGCAATACGATCTGATCTGTGCACCATCACTCTTCATAATAATATCTTTTCCGTCAGATGCATTATATGCAAAAGCAGTGGATACCCGGTTATCCTTTCTTGTAGCAGTCGGTCCATAGATGTGTCCCGGTCGAACAATAGATACGGCAATATCCTTTTCTGCAATATAACTGGCACATAAAGTTTCCGCGGCTCTTTTTGAAATTGGATAACTAGAACGAGGATTAAGTACATCAATATATCCATATTCATTTTCCTGATATGGATTATTATTGTCTTTCCTGCCATATATTTCACTTGAAGAAACATACACAACATTTTGAACCGTATGGTCTACACAATATTGCAATAACTCCATCAACCCACAAAAATTATCCTGCATTGTTTCGACTGGATTATTCTGAATTAAATATGGATATGCATTGCTGGCAGCATGAATTATATAATCCAAAGAATCCGGCAACTCATTTTTTCGGGTTGCATCATACTCTCTATATATACAATATTTTTGTGAAATGTATTTACTGAATCTATTTGTCACCCTTTCTCTACTACGTCCAGCTAAATAGATTTTAATATCACCATTATGTAATTCGCTGTACCGAAGTAAAATATCTGCAACTGCAGATCCTATTAATCCTGTTGAACCTGTTATAAAAATGGACTTCCCCTCAAAATGCTTTAGCCATATCAATTTTTCAATTATAAAATCTAAATCATCTTTATAAGTTTTACTAACGTATAATCCCTTCATTTTAATATTACCTTAAACTACTCTCAATTAATCCTTAAGCCAATCATCTTGCTTTGTATGCAACAATGCTTTAAAAATCTTCAAATCCTCTGTGGTTGTTATTTTCAGATTTTCCTCTGAACCTTTTGAAAAATATGTCATCTTTCCTAATTCCTTCATCAGTACACATGATGCTGCAGTATTTACAATACCACGTTCTTTCGCCTCCTGGTGTGCACTCCAAAGTTCTCCAAATCGATATGTATGTGGCGTTTGTGTTCGAAATAATTTTTCTCTATCCGTAGATTTATTTGATGATTTTTTATCATCACTTTCAAAAACAACTTCTGTACATGGAATAACCGCTACAGCATTACCATACTTCGAATATGTAGCTAAACTGTCAGATATAATCTCGCTGGTAACTAAAGGACGATTTCCATCATGAACCATAACAACATCATTATCGGATAAAACTTCCCTTAACTTTTTTAATCCATTATAGATAGATTCCTGACCTGTTTCTCCTCCTGTTACAATCCACTTTAATTTTGAAATGTTAAACTGTTTTGCATATGCCTCCAAAACAGATTTCCATGACTCTAATGTCACAACCAAAATAGCATCTATACTCGGATGATTTTGAAATGCCTCCATGGTATGGATAATTACTGGTTTATTATCTACATGTATAAATTGTTTTGGTATATCCTGATGCATCCTTGTCCCACTTCCAGCTGCTGTTAATAATGCTACATTCATTATTATTTATCCCCCTCTATATATTTTTTGTAACTTTCATTTATATCAAACAATATTTCTCCATGACAACTTGTTCCTTTTTCGATCTTTCTCCAATTTCCATAACGCTGCGTTAATAATTCCTCATATCGATAACATACCGGAATGGACATAAACTCAAATGGTAATTCTACTATTTCTTTAAAATATTCAACCTTTTTAAAATGAGCTTCACAAGCCTCTGCAAAAGTAAGTGTTGAGCACATTACCGTATCTCGATCATTATATTTTTTCCATGTATCCTCAAATTTTTTATAAAAATATCTCTCCAAATGACTTTTCTCTAATATCTTTCCAAATATCTTATGCATCATTTTTTTGATATTTTTTTTTACTCCTGTATTTTCAGAAAGATCATAGTTTACCGTAATATTCGCTATTTTTCTTGCACATGAATTATAATAAAGTGCTTTTTTTTTCTGCTTCTGAAAAAGAAAATTATCATCTACAACACGATCAAGAGGAAATATGTCGATAAAAATTCCTTGATTAAATTTACATTTTCCTCTTTCCACATTTAATATTCCGGTTGTTTGTGAATTTCTTAACTGAGCATGTCCTCTCATTGATCCTGGATCGGTATATTCTGTTTGGAAAAAATATGGGTATGTAAATTCTTTTTCTGCAACATCACACAATTTATCATATTGATCCCTCATCATCATCAAATCAATATCATCATCCCACGGAATAAATCCTTTATGCCGTACGGCTCCCAACAACGTCCCTCCTGATGCTATAATTTTAATATTATATTTTTTACAAACCTCCAATATTTTATTTAATAAATCTAACTCTACTGCCCATACTTGTTTCATCTGAGAAGATACCACATAATCATCCCTGATTTCTTCATCTAAGAAATTTTCAGGAAGTTTAATATTAAGAGAAACCATTTAATTATTTACCTCTTTCTTAATTTTCGAATAACTTCATCTATCATAACATTTACCCACTTGTCTTTTTCTATTATCAAAACAACAAGATATATCATAATACCCATTACTATCTGGCAACTCAAAACTAATAATTTGTTCATGTGTAAAAATTTACCCAAACTAATTATAGCAAAACACATTAATAGTCCTGCTACCACTTTTTTATACATTAAGCTAAATAATTTCTCAAATTTAATAAATCCATTACTTTTTTTTACATACAAAAAAGTAATGCAAAATTCTGCTAGTACAGACGCAAATGCAGCTCCATTAGCTCCATATTTTCCGATCAAGCACAAATTTAAAATTAAATTAACAGCAGATCCACACAACAAATATTTCGTACTATCATTCCGCCTGCCACTGGGAGTATAATATTGTGACCCTAGGCAATTGCTAATTCCGATAATTGTTATAATTGGTGCAAAAATATATAAGAGAGTAATTACTTGATCATATCCTTTTCCAAAAAAGAGTGGAACCAAAATCTTTGCAACTCCAGCTATCCCAAACCCACATCCAATTGTCATAAACAAAATAAAATCCATCGATTTACTTATACGATCTCTTATTTCTTCCATTTTATTGTCTACAAATAAATAGGATATTCTTACTCCTACAACTGCATTAACCGCATTAAACGAAACACTCTTTGCCATATTAATAATCTTTGTAGCTTGTTCATAATAACCATTCTGTGCATCATTTTGTGTAATTACTCCGATTAATGTTTTATCTAAGACTGTGTAAATTGAAGTAGCAATTGTTGGAATAAAGTACATTAACGTCTGTTTAAAATGATCCTTAAGCATTAACGATTTGAAAGTAATTTTACATACATAGCGTGGCAAATAAATCCACATCGATAAATTTGCCAACATTGTTGTTATAGCCATAATTAAGATATACAAAACCAAATCATTTTCATCTTTTACAAACATAAAAATAGCAACAATTCCAATTGTTTTAAACAACATATTGCATGTAACTGTCGTTTTAAAATTCTCTAATCCATTATAAAACCAACTGATATCAAACATTGCCCCAAAAATATATGGAATCATTGCAATGTAATATATTTGATTTTTCTTATCGAAAAAAATCAACCCAATCCATGCTAGTAAACATACAATACAGGTTAATACGGTTATCAACTCAATTTCATAAAACTTCTTGCTATATGCTTCTTTATTATCTCTGGCTTGCGATATTTCTCGATTTCCATAGCTCACGGTTCCCAGTGCTGCAAACAAAAGGAAATAGGATTGTATTGACCCAGTATAACTTTGTATTCCAATTCCATCAGGACCTAAGACTCTTGATACATATGGAGCAGTTATAAATGGTGTTATCATTGTAAAAATTTGAAACATCATGCTATATACAAAATTATGCTTTAAATTTACTTTTTGTATCATCACTTTTTATTCTCTTTCCACCTGCTTACAATATATTTAATTAATATAAGAACTAGCAAATCAGTAACGACTGCTAACAAAGCTCTAATATATTGATTCGAACAATTAAACCATCTGTTCCACAAATTGTCAATTTTATGAATGCATAATAACCATAATGAACTTCTTCCTAAATACAAAACCGGCTTCGCCAGCAACTTCAGCCTGCTGAACAATACACTCAACGTAGAAATCATAACCGTACCTGCAATCGCAATAATATAACATAACGGAAAAAGCGTATACTCGCGTGTTGCTAACTCCAAATATCTATGTGAACAAAAATATGTAACTGCCAATAACGCTAACCAAATCGATAAGCTCAATAATAATTTTTTATAAGTATTCTTTTCTATTTGGAATTTATCAAAATTTTTTCCCATCCAAAAGAAAAAGAATATTGCTAATGCAATATCGAAAGACAACGGTAATTTTTGAATTTTTCCGATGAGCACACCTAATATGGATACTATGATGCTTAAATAAAGTAATTGATTATTTTTCGCCTTCATATTACAATAATCAAATAAACTTCTCCCACAAAAAAGAACTACAAGAACCCATTGTAATCCGATTGCAGGAATGACCTCTCCTAAAACATCAACATCCACACCACTTGCAAATGTCCCCATCAAAATTACCTGCTTTGCAAATAGTTTTGCTGAAGCAAGATAATTTGAAGTATTTTCCAATATTCCGAATTTCATAACACTTATTATAGATAAAAACATTGCCGGAATAATTAAATGTTTAAATGCCTTTTCGGTTTTATATATCCATTGTTCACTATTTTTCGACCAACTGTAAGTTACACAACTTAGAATAAAAAACAATGGCATGTGAAATGAAAAAATAGCGCCTCTTAATGGTCCTGAAACATTATGTCCGATAATTACTAATAATATTGTAATTCCTTTTGCGAAATCAATCCAATCAATTCTCTGTCTGTCAAAATTATCATCCATCCTCTACTCCATTTCCCAGTCCCATCCAATTGTAATTATATTGACATTAAGATACACTACACCAAAAGCTTATACCTTACACTTTAATCTGTATTTTCCAATGGTAGCCTTTTTATCAAATAAAATACACTTCATTATCCAAGCAACAACTATTGTTTTAATAAACGGTGCATCCAAAATCGTCGAATAAAATCTATTCGAAAATGGCAACATTATCAAATCATTGAATATGTATGCGTAAATAAAAAATTTAAAATCTATTGTTTTCGTTGACTTGGTATCCCGCAAAATTTTTTTGTATGTAACTGTATAATACAACGCTACAATAAATATAAGGGGAAACACTCCCAAATATCCAAAATCATATGCGAATACATTATATGTCGTATAAACATTTCCTATCTCAATCCCATTATCACTAAAGACAAATCCGCCTATTTTTTTTACTTTATCTGCAAATGAAAACTTTAATATTTTTGCCAAATACGCATACCCATTGTAGAACGTATGCTCTCCAAAAAACACTGTGTTTCCGCCTATTATCTTTATTGGTTGACTCGTTAAAAAATTATCTAAATTGACAATTGGTGCTCCAGTATAAATAAAAATATATCTCCATACATTCGGCATACTTCCTAATCTCCCTATTAAGGATAATACAGCAATCATTAATACGCTAACTCCAAGGACCACAAATATGAGTCTTAAAAAAAACTTAAAACTTCCTTTTCTATATCGGAATTTTTTATAGTTCAACATATATATCATAATAACAACAAAAGTTATAACTCTAAGTAAAGGACTTCTACTTCCATTAAGTAGAATACTTATACACATCAATAAAATAACTACTATATGCGATAATTTTATCTTTTTATTGATCATAAAATTATTGACCATTATATAAAGAATAATCCAGCTTCCTGCAGTTGCTATAGGATTTCCAATTCTATAAGCCATCGGAACAGGTACATTTAATTTATCAAATGTTGTGGTCCAAAATTTAGTCATTGTATCATAGAGATTGATCATTTCACTCAACGATCCACCGCCACTCCCCCATGCAGCTGAAATGGCTTTTAAATATTTTACGAAAAAAATATCTGTCACTATTTGTATTGCAATCAACGCATACACAAAATAATTAGAAACATAAATATATTCGAGTTGAAATTGCTGCTTTAAAGGGATATTAACATCTTTCACATATTTCTTTTTGGAACTAATAATCCCACCAATAGTAAAGGCCATAAATCCACATATCATAACAAATACAGTTTCAGAATGTAATGTGATTTGATATGCCGACTGTCCGATTATACAAATCAGTTCATACACAGCAAATATTTCACAAAAAAGAGTTGATGGATGTAAATAATCGCCTCGTGTTATCATATAATTTAAAATCAAAAAAAACAATGTTACTACAAATAAAACATAGAGCATAAATATCTCCTCAAATTAGCTTCTTTTCTATATTAGTGCTATTTGCATATAATGCTCATAGCATTAGTCAATGCCGTCTGCATATATTCTCCATCAATTAATCTTTTGGATACTTCTCTAACACGTTCTGCCATCTTTTTATATTTATTCTCGGATATCATTTCCATTAACTTTTGGACATCATGTAAAGATTCTACTGTATACCCTACACCATTTTCTTCCACAAACTTTGCTTCTGCCGCATTCTTCCAGATAATAACTGGAAGTCCCGATGAAAGATACAGTGAAAGTTTATGTGGATTATTATATCTCAAATAATCACCAAATCCGCCTTTGCAGGTTTCAATTGAATCACCATCCCAAATCAATCCAAACCCTTTTGTCAATACTTTAGGAATCTGATCCGGCAAAAGCACTCCATCATAAATAACATTATCAGCCTCTCCCAAGCTAAAATTTGGACCATAGAGATAAAATTTGCAGTTTACATCCGGCAAATTTGCAAGATAACCACTTTTTTTCACATCTAAATTTCCTGCAATTGTAACCGATTTTTCAAACACTGGCAGTTTACTATTACTCTCATTCCTCAGATAATCAAAAATTCCAAGAACAACTATTTTCTCTTTATCAAATCCCTTTGCAATAAAGAAATCACGCATTACATTGTTATGTACAATTAACACATCCGCAATCTTCATCATAAATTCAAATTCACGCTTGTGATATTGTTCTTTTCCAAGAATTCGCAGTTCCTCAACATCATGAACAATTGAAATAAAATGTACATTTTTTTTATTTCTCATTTTGAGTAAAGTTTTTTCTCTTGTCATCTGTGGGTAATGAAAAGGATGTTGTAATAAAATAATTGATCCCGCGGTAGCTCTTTTATATGCCTTTTCCCAATCCACATAAAACCTAAACTGTCTGTTTAATTTATGTAACACTCCCGGTTTTAAATCATTCATTTGTACATAGAGAGGTTCAAAACCTATCCTTTTTGCTATCGTTATAACATCTTCCGTTGCTTTTGTACCAGCATGTGCCTGACATCCCGATATCTCTGCTATTTGAAATTTATCCATTTACTTATTTCTCTCCATCAGCAACTTTTCGAGCCGCTTTACTTCCGTGTCAATATTAAATCCTGCTTCCGTAAATCGTTTTACTATTTCTTTTCTGTCTGTCCGTTTCAAATGTGAACTCTGTTTTACAATTTCATCCGCCCAACTTTCTGCTCCATCTTCCAATTTCTTAAAATGAAAATTATCATTTAATTTCAATTTTTCAGGAATTACACCGTATGACGAAATAACTGGTAAACCATTGACCTGAGCTTCCAAACCAGCTATACTTAATCCTTCAAATACCGACGGAAATAAAAACAAATCAAAGGCACTTAGATATCCTCCTATGTCAGATTGCACTCCTGTAAATATAATATTTTCTTGAATATTCAATTCTCTAGCACGCTGCTTTAGCTTCTTTTCGTCTTCTCCCTGTCCAACAAGTACCAAAACACAATCCGGCATCTTTTGCACGAGGCATTTCATTACCTCCAATGCAAACATCTGATTTTTCTGAAAATGTAATCGCCCCACATTTCCAACAACAAACTTATCATCAATTCCGTATTTATTTCGAATTAAACTACGCTTTTGTTCTGAAAATTCGATTTTATCCAGTTCGATTGCATTTTTTATAATAACAGCCTTAGACTGTAAATTTTTCTTATAAAACCATCTTGCAGCACCTTCAGAACAAGCCCAAAAGTCAGTTGCATATTTCTGTATTTTATAACGATTAATCATATGGAGAACCTTTCTCATCCAATTATCCATATTTTGTGAATTGTGACTATGAATAATTCTTTTCTTTACTCCATATTTTTTTGCCACTTTCAAATAATCTATATTAGCAAGACTGCAAACATTTACCCAAACTGCCTGATAATCCGTTGCATGTTGTTTCATAAATTCATTCAGTTCCTTATAATATTTCAACGGATTCTTACTTCTCATTGTAATGTGTATCACGTGACTGCCTAAAATTTTTAACTCGTCTTCATAAGCGACTTTATTATGCGTGTTACACAAAAAGTCAAACTGAATTTTTGTCTTATCTATTTTTCGGTAATAATTGAGAAGAAACGACTCAACACCACCAGGATTTTCCGTTATTCCAAACACAAGAACCTTATACATAGAACTTATCTTCTTTCTTTTTATTCTGATGCTGCCGCACTCGTACTGCTAAAACAATTCCTGGCATAAACCGTATTTTCATCATTTTAAACACAACTTTTTTTAATCCTTGAACCTTAGACACATCGGCCTTTGCAATAGCACGCTTATATTCATAAATTTTCATAACACGCCTTGCATCCTTCATCTGCATAAAAACAGATTCCTGTCTAGCAAAAATATCATTTACAAAAATAACTAACAACTGATTCAAGATAAAGATATACCACTCATTCCTTATAAAAGGGTCAGATACCTCAAGAATTATACTTAATCTATTAATCGCCGTTATATATTCTTTTTCCAGTTTTCTTTTTCCGGAACGTACAGCAGATTGTGGGTAATAAACCACCCTATATACCGGATAAAAAATAGTTACTACTTTTTTTGAATGTTTTAACATTTCAAGAAAAAAAACACTGTCTTCCGCATATCTAATCTGCTCATCAAAGGTAATCGCATAGTGTTGCACTATAAAATTCCGAAAAGCAACTGCCTTGGTATTACATTTCTGTGTTGGATTTTCCAAACTGATACAGAGAAAATTTTTCAAAGTATCGTTTTGATATAAAATTTTTTCAGAATTGTACTTAATTCCATTGTTTTCATATTCTCCAATTATTAAATCAGGCGAATATTCATTGTCAATTTCCAAATATTTTTGAAGTGCATTTTCTAAAAGCTGATCATCTGCATCAAGAAAAACAAGCCATGTGCCTCTTGCCGCCTCTATCCCAATATTCCGTGCTGCTGATACACCCTTTTTGCTATGTAAAAGTGATACCCTTCTATCATTCAAAAATTTTTCACAAACAGCAGTTGTATCATCCTTTGACCCATTCTCCACAATAATAAGTTCCCAATCATCTACTGATTGCTTTTGAACACTCTTAACCGCTAAATGAATAAATTTTTCAGCATTATATGCAGGGATGATAATAGAAAATTTAGGAGCACTTATATTATTATCATTCATCTAAAAACTACTCCCATACTTTTTTCTTAAAAACTTTGCTTTTAAAAACGCTGGAATCTTCACTAACAAATTTTCCTCAACATCAAAATCCAATTCCATAATCTCATTTTTGTTTATTTTTCTGCTTTCCAAAGCATTTTCAAGCCATACATTAAAAAGCAACTCACTTATCCTTCCGACATAACGTCTTTCAAATGTACTATATTTACTACAGTCAATCTTATTATATATCTCAAACAATACATCAAATAGCCATGTACAATAATCATTTAGGTCTCTGCGATCCATAATCATCATATTGAACATGTATCCCCAACGACGATTCAGAGTCTTGTCAAATATTTTTTCATATTCTGGATATTTCCTTAATACAATCTCTCTGGCTATTTCTATATGTTCGGAATAGTGTGTATGACTATAATGAGATTTCAGAGTTTCAATCACATACCACCGCTTCTTGGGTGTAAAAATCTTAATTCGTCCAAGATATGGTTTGATTTGTTCAAGCTCCAACGTTCTACCATTCAGCGCGAAATGACGTCTATAATGTACAAGCCCTATATAATCAGCATCTAAATTTTTCCATGCCCAATACAAACCTGTCAATTCACAAAATGATGGATTTAATATTGAAATATTTTCCCCAGTATTATCCTTGATATATCCCAAATCCAACTCATTTCCATCAGAATCTTTTTTCCCCTCTGCCCCAACATGTAAAGGAATATACATTGCATCAGAAGGCATTTGATATTTTTTATGAGTTGCTATAATAACTTTAACTGAATATTCACTCATGACTTCAATTCCTTTTTACACATTTCCATACTTATCATACTCCTCAATCAGATATCGTAATATCCATTTACCGCTCACATCGCACCCTCATGTTTCAGCACAACTCCCACTGTTTTGCACAATATTTTTACATCAAGTCCCAGACTCCAGTTCGCAATATAACTGCGGTCAAGTGCTACCACCTGTTCAAAATCCGTAATCTCACTGCGCCCACTTACCTGCCACATCCCGGTGATCCCAGGTTTGATTGCCAGGCGGCTTCTGTGGTGCAACTCGTATTTCACCCACTCATCTTCCGTTGGTGGACGTGTACCTACCAGAGACATATCCCCTTTGAGCACGTTCCAGAACTGTGGAAACTCATCGATGGACCAGTCGCGGATCTTATTTCCAAGCCCCTTTTTTATCGTTCCGTCCGGCAGACGCCTGCTGCCGATGATGCGCGGGTCAAAATCCAGTTTAAACATCATTCCATCCGATACACGGTTTTCTGCGGCAAGTGCTGCTTTGCGCTCCTCCGCATCCAGATACATACTGCGAAATTTATAGCACGTAAATTTCTTGCCATTCTTTCCGATCCTGGTCTGTCCGAAGAAGATCGGACCGGGCGATTCATGATAGATCATCGGTGCAAGGATCAGGAACAGAACTCCTGTGAGGATGCAGCCGACGATGCCTCCGAGAATATCCATCAGCCGTTTGAGAAACAGTTCCCAGGTACTCACAGTGCGGATGCTTGTGGTCAGCACCGTGTATCGTCCCAGATTTTCCACAAACTGTTTGTTTGCCGCCAGATCCATCCGGTTGGCAAGCTTCAGATGTACCGTTACGCCCATCTCTGCCAGCTGATCGATCCATCTGTCTACCCGCGGATCATCAGGCTGCAGATCGATAAACACTTCATCCACCCATGCATGGCACAAGTAATCCATAACAGATTCTCCCTCTGCCACAAATGGGATGTCCCCCAGTTTTTCGGGAAGTGTTTTATTTTCATTGACATCGATCACAGCAATTCCACTGACCTGAAACAGTTCATAGTTGTGATTTTCGACATCTTCCCGCACCTGCGGAAGATTTTTCCAGTCGGTCAATATCACGATAGAATTCTTTTTTCCAAGCCGCAGGTTCCGCAACACGTGCCGTTTCCACAAAATTCTTATTCCATAACTGATTATAGCATAAAAGATAGCGGTCAGGAACAGTGTAATACGCGAAAAATCCCCCGCATCTTTCACAAAGAACAGATAAAACACGGCAAACAATATCACCATGCTGACCTGACGCATGGTTGCCGCCAGTTCTATGAGAAATCCGCGTTTCAGTACGTTCTTACATGTATTTAAAAAGAACATCATGCATACATCGATCAGGATCAACACGATGGAAAGGTTTCCATACACGGAATTGGAATATAAATTCAGATTCCGGTGTCTGACGAGATATGCCAGAAAAAAAGAAACCTGCAGACACAGAATGTCCAGTATCACAAAATCAATGTGTTTGATCCAGCTGTTTTTTGCTTTCTGATACATGATGTCTCCTTTCTTACGTTTTTATAATTCTTATTACTTTTGTTCATTCCCAATTTTTTCTATAGGAAAGGGCACAGCAGAATCAACTCTGTGCGCCCCTTTCAGAAACCGGGATTATTTAGAAACTTTCTTTACGGTTCCTTTGAATCCGGCTTTCTTCAGCTGAGCCTTGAATGCTTTCAGCTGCTTTGCAGACATACCGGAAACCTCGATTGTCATCTTTTTGGTGTTTACACCCTTAAATGCAGTCTTGGCAACCTTTACGGAAGCAGACTTGATGACGATTGTCTTTACAGACTTTGCACCTGTAAATGCCTGAGCGCCAATGGTCTTGATGCTGGCTGGAAGTGTAACAGTTGTAGCTTTTGTAGCATTTGCAAAAGCCTTTGCTCCAATTGCTGTAACCTTGTAAGAGACTCCATCTACAACAACCTTAGAAGCTACTGTAACACTCTTCTTTGTTGTCTTTGGTAAAGCCTTTACGGTTGCTGTACCGTTTGCTGTGGTACTTACCTTTGCGCCATTATCAGCCTTGACGTTTGTCTGTTTTTCCGGAGCTGGAGCTACGGTTGCAGAATCTGTTGCAGCATAAGCAGTACAAACAGATCCAAACATCATAGTAGCAGCGGTAATACCTACCAGCACCTTCTTAATTAATTTGTTCATTGGGATATAATCCTCCTTTCCCTGATGATTGATTTATGTGAAAACCCTTTTGGGGAATCACCTATTTTGGCTCTGTTCCATAACCGTAATATTCCTGTTTTCCATAGTACCCATAGCCTTTTCCATAATAACTCTTGCCATAGTAGTTGCCATATTTGTGATAATATCCACTTGCAGCGCCTTTGGCACGGCTGAGTGCAATGCCGACAACCGGACACCCGGCACGCTCCAACTGGCGGATCGAATTACGAACCATTGCCTTTGGCGTTTCTCCTGCGCGGACAACCAGCAGTGCGCCATCACACAGCGAGCCGATCTTTTCTCCATCCGATACCAGATTCAATGGTGGAGCATCAATAAACGTATAACGATAATTTTCATCCAGTTCCTCAAATGTACTTGCCAGTTTCTGTCCTTCGAGAAGCATGGACGGGTTAATAATATTTTCTTTATTCGGAAGGAGATCTCCCGCTCCGATATTGGTACGCAACACATATTTGTCCAGCGTATCGTCACTTGCCAGATAATCGGAAGTTCCCAGAATTTTTCCATTGTCTTCCCGGACAATCTGATATTTGTCAACCATAACACTCTTGCGCAGATCCATGTCCACAAGAATGCTCTTGCTGCCGGCTTCTGCCATCTGCCGCCACAGCTGCATGGCAACAAAACTTTTTCCCTCATCCGGAGCGCTGGATATCACCATGATTTTTTTCACTTTGCTTCCAAGAAAGCTCACATTGACGCGCAGACGGTTCAGTGCTTCCTCTACCGCATACGGAAGTTTCGGCATATTCTGGACGGTCGCACGGTTTTTCGGTGTAAATTCCATTACTTTTTCTTCCTTCTTTTCTTTTTCTCTTTACTGATCGCTTTTTCTACCTCATCGGAAATTTCTTCGATATCCCCCTCCGGAATAACGGTAAACGGCATGATACCAAATTCTTTTTCGACATCCTCTGCCGTATTTAAGCTGTCGTCCATAAGCATACGTACCACGAAGATCACGGCTACAAGAAGCATTGCAACAACCGCTCCGAGAATAATATTTTTGGCAAGGTTCGGCGAACTCGGTTCATCTGGAACCACTGCATATTCCGCAATGGTCGGCTGTGCATTCTCAGATGCATTCATAACTTTCGGAATGTAGGTTACCGCTGTATCTACAAGTTCATTGACCATCGACTGTGCAAGTTTTGGATCATTGTCCTCCACCGACACGGCAAGTAACCGTGAATCCCCGACAACTGAAATATCTACTTTTTTCAGCAGATCTTCATATTCCATATCCAGATTCAGGTTATCAATAACTTCATTGAACACGGGACGGATTTTGATCAATTCGGTATAGTCCTGGGAAAGGGATGTTCCGATATTGAAATCCGACAGATCAAGCACACTTCCACTGGATGCAGAAATCATATACATTTTTGCAGTTGCCGTATATTTTGGTGTGATCAGAAAATGTGTGATGGAGCCTGCAATCACTCCCCCGATCACAAATGCGAGAATCAGCCATACCAGCTTTGCCCGCAGCAGATAAAAAATTTCAAGCAGATCAATTTCGGTTTCTTCGCTGTTCTGCTCTGTCAGTTGGTTTTCCTGGTTCATTCGTTACTTTCCTTTCTCTTGCACCAGTGGATACAGTTGTTTCATGGATGTCTCCAGTGAATCTTCATCCATATAAAACTCCCAGTGCTTTTTCCCATCGTGCAGCTTTTCTCCAATTTTGGATGTACCGTCGATTGTGATAATTCCTTTGTCTGTATATCCCTGCATATCCTTTAACAGGGCAGTTAGATCATTCATCTTAATATCTGTCGTCGCATACGGGCGCAGCCGGTCATATAATTTCACGGTCGCATTGACATCCCCCGCATTCTGTTTTTTTATCTTTTTCATGAATGCGTTTAAAAAGATCTGCTGGCGGCGCATACGCTGCGTATTGCGATCGTCATCCATGGCATACCGGGACTGCATGAGCAGTTCTGCCTGCCGGTCCGTCAAGGTAAGCGTTGTCCCTTTTTTCATAGCCGGGTCCAGCTTTGTCATATCATCTTCCAGGGTAACGGTTACTCCCCCCACCTCATGATTCAGAAGTGGCATTGCATCCATTTTCAATGCATAGTATCCATCAATAGGCAGCCCCCCAAGCATTTTGGATACGGTCTCCACCGTATTGTCACAGCTTGCAGCCTTGTCCTTTCCATACCAGTGTGCCGTACAAAGCTGCATCTGTGCACTGGCATTGGCACTTCCGTCTTGCAGAAGCATTGGCACTTCGGTGATGGTGTCCCGGTTCAGCTGCAAAATCCCATATGCTTTTTCTTCTTCATCCACAACAACAAGCATCAGTGCATCTGCCATCGAGCCATGATATTCTTCTCCTTCGGCATCTTCGTTTCCGCTTTTGTCGGTTCCGATAAAGAGATACGTCTGAACCGGATGGGCAAATTTCCAGGTCTTTTTATGTAGCTTGATCGAGACGGTTTTTTCCTGAAATTCTTTCCAGACACGCTGCGTTTCATTTTCTGTGGCTGCCTGCTGGATACGCACGTCGTGCCGATCCATCCCACGGATGATAAAATATACAGCAATGATTACAAGTACGGCAATGATAATTTCTATAACTGCACGCATGGTTTTCTTTTTTTCGCTCACTGCAGTACCTCCCTGGTCAGGCGATCCGTTTTCTGGAGGAACGCTTCGCCAAATCTCTTTGCAAGCACGATGCGCCCCTCGGCAAGATTTGGATGCCGGGTATCCATGTTGTGGCAATCACTGCCAAGAATAATGGTTGTGGCTTCTTTTGCAAGCTGAAACGCTTTATGCCTCTTTTTCCAGTTCAGAAATACGCCTGCATTCATCTGCTTGTATAACGGAAGTTCCATGACGGCATCCCAGATTTCTTTTTTCTTCTGGAATTCGTAATAACGCTCAATATGGGCAAGGACAACTTTCAGTTTCTGGTGTCGTACCAGTTTCTCCACATCTGCATAAATGGCAGAATTCCACTGGGCAAACGGCATTTCCAGAAGAAGTGTCTGTGTTCCTTCCACACAAAGCTTCGGGATCATTCCAGCACTTCCGATTCCCTGAAAGTAATAAACTTCCGCTGCCAGATGCAGCTTCTGATCCAGATTTGTCTCTGCCATTTTCGTTTTCAATTTTTCATAGCTGCGCTGCCTGCGCAATAAAAATTCTTCCACAGAATCTTTCTGTGCATAAAAATGAGGAGTTGCTACGATTTCATCAACCTGCTGCTCCCTCTGCGCTGCTAACATGTTCAGTGACATTTCTATGTTTCGACTTCCGTCATCTATTCCCGGAAGAATATGTGTATGAAAATCAATCAGCATTTTTTATGGCCCATAATTATTTCATAATCATATTTGTTTGTAACAAGAGATATTTTACCTCATATCTTTATCCTTTCACAGTACGTTTACACGCGAAAATTGGCGAATTTCCAAGTTTTTCCGTTTGTAAACGCACAAATACTCAAGTCATAAACGCACCTATATTTTACGTTTGAAAAGTGTTTATTATATTTTAATAACTGATACTATCTTTATATAAGAAGATTTGGAATTTTAGGGAATACAGAGGATTACGAAATGAATAAGAAACGGGAACCTTATGATAGAATTGCAGTTGGCGAACGGATTCGCCATAAGCGGATACAACTTGGACTCTCACAGGATGAACTGGCGGTGCGGATCAATCGGGCAACAAAATACTGTTCCGATATTGAACGCGGGATGTGTGGTATGTCTGTGGAAACCATGCTGGCGATTGCCAAATCGTTAGATATGAATTTAGATTATATGATGTTTGGAGAAATCTCTGAAACAGAGCGGGAATGGCAACAAAAAGATGCAATGACACTGATCCACATCATCGAAAAGGCGCCCGCCTCCCAAAGAAATTATGCGATACGCCTTCTCAAACTATTTATTGCTGCAACCGGGAATTCGCCTACATAGACCCGTTCTTTTTCACGACTTCCGGTACACAATATCTCCTCATTTGTATACAAACTTACTACTAAGATTGTACCAAACTCCGGTGTAAAAGTCCATAAAAGAGGGAGGATATTCCCATGAAATACCCTCCCTCTTATTTCCATTTTCACTTATCGATACTCTGCAAGATTAATACGGATCAGAGCCTTATGCAATGCAAATTCCGCGCGCTTTAAATCCAGATTGTCATTTCTGTTGTGAATCCGCTCCTCTGCTCGCTCTCTTGCGGCTTCCGCACGCTCCAGATCAATCTCTTCCGGCCATTCTGCCAGTTCTGCCAGAAGTGTTACCTTATCTCCCAGAATCTCGGCAAATCCGGCATGCACTGCTGCCACCTGTTCTTCATCCCCATGATGGATCGTGACAAGCCCCGGTTCCAGTACCGTTGTAAGTGGAATGTGATCACGGTATACACCGATCTCGCCGGATTCCGTATTAAACTCCAGCAGATCCGCAGTTCCCTTATAAAAAACGCGGTCCGGCGTGACGATTTCTACATCAAATGTCTTTTCCATCTCTGTTTCCTCCAGCCGGCACACACATTACCCTGCATATGCCGCCTTTACCTCATCAATTGTTCCGGCATTCAGGAAATAACTTTCCGGCACGTCATCCAGTTTTCCATCCAGAATTTCACGGAATCCGCGGATAGTCTCTTCCACCGGAACATATTTGCCTTCCAGTCCGGTAAACTGTACCGCCACGGAAAACGGCTGCGACAGGAATCTTTGTACTTTACGCGCCCGGCTGACAACAAGCTTATCATCCTCCGACAACTCATCCATACCGAGAATTGCGATGATATCCTGCAATTCTTTATATTTCTGCAAAATCTCCTGTACTCCACGCGCAACCTTAAAATGTTCTTCCCCGACAATTCTCGGATCAAGGATACGCGAAGTAGAAGCCAGCGGGTCCACTGCCGGATAAATTCCAAGTTCCACGATGGAACGATCTAGTACCGTTGTGGCATCCAGATGTGCAAACGTTGTGGCCGGTGCCGGGTCTGTCAGATCATCGGCCGGCACATACACAGCCTGTACAGAAGTGATAGATCCGTTCTTTGTGGATGTAATCCGCTCCTGTAGTGCCCCCATCTCGGTCTGTAAGGTCGGCTGATAACCTACCGCGGACGGCATACGTCCGAGCAGGGCAGACACTTCCGATCCTGCCTGTGTAAAACGGAAAATATTATCAATAAATAACAGAACATCTTTTCCGCCTTTATCACGGAAATATTCTGCCATCGTAAGTCCGGTAAGCGCTACACGCATACGTGCCCCAGGCGGTTCGTTCATCTGTCCGAACACCATGGTTGTCTTATCGATAACTCCCGACTCTTTCATTTCATAATACAGATCGTTTCCCTCACGGGTACGCTCTCCGACTCCGGTAAATACCGAATATCCACCATGCTCTGTGGCAATGTTATGAATCAGTTCCTGGATCAGCACGGTTTTTCCTACACCGGCTCCTCCAAACAATCCGATTTTTCCACCTTTCTGATACGGGCAGAGCAGATCGACAACTTTAATTCCTGTCTCTAACATTTCCTGGGAAGTTGCCTGTTCCTCAAACGAAGGTGCCTTCCGATGAATCGGCCAGTGCTCCTTGGTCTGCGGAGGTGCAATTTCATCGATTGGCTCTCCCAGCACATTAAACAAACGGCCAAGTGTTTTTTCTCCTACCGGTACCGAAATCGGTCCTCCCGTCGCTATAGCATCCATACCGCGGACAAGTCCGTCCGTCGGTCCGAGTGCAATACAACGCACGGTATCATCCCCCAGATGCTGTGCTACTTCAACGATCAGTTCTCCGCCCTTTTTTAAAGGAATACGGATTGCATCATTGATCTCCGGAAGATGTCCTTCCGGAAATTTGATATCGAGCACGGCACTGATCACCTGCGTGATCTTTCCTATTGCTCCTTTATTTTCCATGTTTCTTCTCCTTTATTACGTCACTCTATCGCATTTGCTCCCGCAATAATTTCCGTCAATTCCTGTGTGATAGATCCCTGTCTTGCACGGTTATATTTCAGGGAAAGATCCTCTATCATCTCTTCCGCATTGCTTGTTGCGGAATCCATGGCCTGCATGCGGGCACCGTTTTCACTTGCCACGGCTTCTACCAGTGCCCCATAAAACAGACTTGTCACATATTTTGGAATAATCTGATTCAGAGCCTCCTGTTCGTTTGGCTCATAATTCATAAGAATTTCTCTGGAAGACTTTTCCTCCGAAGGTTCACTTACTTCCACCGGAAGCATACGGATCAGCTGCGCTTCCTGACTAACGGTATTTTTAAAATGCGTATATGCCAGATAGATCTCTCCCATTTTCCCTTCCGCGAAATCGTCGAGCACTCTCTTACAGAGTGCTGCTGCATCCGGATATGTCGGATTTTCCATAATTTCCGAGGCATCTACCTCGATGTGATATCCTTTTCGCTCCAGTATCTCAATTCCTTTTCTGCCAACTGCATAGATCACGACATCCTCTTTGGCAACATCATCACTTTCTGTGATCAGTTTCACCACATTCGCATTATATCCTCCTGCAAGTCCACGATTCGAAGTCAGTACAACGATCGCTTTCTTTTTGGATTCCCCGCTTCTTAAGTATGGATGATCAATATTGCCGCTGTGTGCTAAAATGGAACTTACCGTCCGGTACATATACTGAAAATAGGGATCTGTCTGTTCTGCCCGCCCTTTGGCTTTCTGGAGTTTTACGGTAGAAACAAGTTTCATGGCTTTGGTAATCTGCTGTGTACTCTGGATACTTCCTTTTCGTCTTTTTATATCCCTCATAGACGCCATGTGTTATCACCCCCTGTTATCATACCCTCACGCCAGGTATTCTTTTTTCGTTTCCTGAATAGCTGCTATCAGTTTCTGTTCCGTCTCCTCATCGATCACCTGCGTCTCTGTAATCTTTCCGGTAATCTCCGGATATCTGGTATCAATAAGTTCGAGTAACGCATCCTGAAAATGCAGAATTTTCTCTACCGGAATGTCCATAAGATACTTTTTCACTGCCGCATAGATGATAACGATCTGTTTTGCAACCGGCATCGGCTGATACTGCGGCTGTTTTAAGATTTCTTTTAATCGTTCTCCCTGTGCCAGTTTCTCACTCGTGTCTGCATCCAGTTCGGAACCGAACTGTGCAAATGCAGCCAGTTCCCGGTACTGTGCCAGTTCTGTACGGATAGGCGCCGCAATCTTTTTCATCGCCTTGATCTGTGCGGCTCCTCCTACACGGGAAACGGAAAGTCCTGCATTGATTGCCGGGCGGAAACCGGCATTAAACATCTCCGTCTCCAGATAAATCTGCCCATCTGTGATAGAAATCACATTGGTCGGAATATATGCAGATACATCTCCCGCCTGCGTTTCAATGATCGGTAATGCCGTCAGGGAACCTCCTCCCAGTTTGTCCGACAGACGTGCCGCACGCTCAAGCAGACGTGAATGCAGGTAAAAGACATCACCCGGATAAGCCTCACGGCCCGGTGCACGCTTTAACAGCAGCGACAGGGTCCGGTATGCCATGGCATGTTTGCTCAAATCATCGTAGATAACAAGTACATCTTCGCCATTCTCCATCCACTCTTCGCCGATTGCACAGCCGGAATACGGAGCAAGATACTGCAAAGGCGCAAGTTCACTTGCCGTAGCCGCAACAACGGTTGTATAACTGAAAGCTCCATACTCTTCGAGTGTCTGGACAATATTGGCAACGGTAGAAGCTTTCTGGCCGATTGCCACATAAATACACTTTACCCCCTGCCCTTTCTGATTAATAACCGTGTCAATTGCAATCGCGGTCTTTCCGGTCTGACGGTCTCCGATGATCAGTTCCCTCTGGCCTCTTCCGATCGGCACCATGGAATCAATGGCTTTGATACCGGTCTGCAGTGGTGTATCCACTCCCTTTCTGGAAATGACACCGGATGCCACACGTTCTACCGGACGGTATTTATCCGTTGTGATCGGTCCCTTTCCGTCAATCGGCTGTCCGAGCGCATTCACAACACGTCCGAGCAGTGCATTTCCTACCGGCACTTCTACCACACGTCCGGTTGTTTTAACCGTATCTCCCTCATTGATATTGTGCTGACTTCCGAGAAGTACCGCACCGACATTATCTTCCTCCAGGTTCAGTACCATACCGTATACCTCTCCCGGAAATTCTAACAATTCTCCCTGCATCGCATTTTCCAGTCCATGGATACGTGCAATGCCGTCCGCCACCTGAATGACGGTTCCCACATCTGCCACTTCCAGCTGGGAAGCATATCTTTTGATCTGCTCCTTAATGACAGAACTGATTTCTTCTGGTTTTAAATTCATGGAGCGCACTCACCTACTTTCAATTGTATACGTTCTAAGTCTCTTGTCAGATGTTCCAGTCTGGTCCGGACACTGCCGTCCACAACACGGTCCCGGATCCGGATGACCATGCCTCCGATCAGTGCGGGGTCCGTGGTATAATGTATCTCAAACTGAACGTACTTTGTCGTGTCGAGCAGCTTTTGTTCCACCGCCTGTTTCTGTTGCGGTGTCAGTTCCATCGCCGATGTGACATAGGCAGTACCTATTTTTTTATACTCTTTGACACGGTCAATAAAATAAGTGAATACCTGATCTGTCTCCTTATAATGCCCTTTTTGTACAAGCATCCTCAGCAGTCCCACCAGTTCATCACCGATACGTCCTTTGAAAATATCCTCGATCAGTCTGACTTTTTCTTCTTTTTCGATTTTGGGATGATTCATCAGGCGGGTCAGTTCTGTATTTTCACGCAGAATCTGTGCAACAGCCTGCGCCTCTTCATATAATTGATCCACCATATGTTCTTCAACCGCCAGCGCAAACAAAGCATCCCCATATGTTTTGGATACTAATTTTGCCATGTCGATTCACCCATTTCTTTTAATGTTTCATCCACAAGTGTGCTCTGAATCTCTGCGGTAATGGAAGATGCCACAACTTTCTGTGCCATCAGGGATGCCACAGTGATCATTTCCTGTTTCATGTCATTCATGGCATGCTTCTTTTCCAGAAGTGCCTCCTCCTGTGCATGTTTTACAATGCGTGCAGCTTCTTCCTTTGCCTCATTGACAATGCGGTTCTGGTTCTTTAACGCCTTTTGTCTGGCATCTGCCAGAATCGTTTCCGCTTCCTTGTCAATTTCTTTTAACTTTGCCTCATACTCCGCTTTCAGCGCTGCTGCTTTTTCTTTGTCGGCGCTGGCCTCATCCAGTTCCGATGAAATGTGATCCTGACGGTCTTTTAAAAGTTTCCGCGCGGGATTAAACAGCAGATATGACATCAGCATATAAAGGAAAAATACTGCAATTGCCAGCAGGGCAGCATCAAAGAGCAGCTGTGGATTTAAATCAAATAAAAATTCCTGTGCAGCTAACACTCGTTTGCCCCTCCTTTATCCAAGCGGATGTACAAAAAGTAAAAGCAGTGCGACAACAAGACCATACAGACCTGTCGTCTCTGCAACTGCCTGACCTAACAGCATGGTGGACATAATCTGTCCCCTTGCTCCCGGATTACGTCCCACGGCTGCTGCGCCGTGTCCGGCTGCGATACCCTGTCCAATACCAGGTCCGATACCTGCAATAACTGCAAGTCCTGCACCGATAGCCGAACATGCTCTGATTAAATCCTGTCCTGAAATATTCATAGTAAAATCCTCCTTAAATTAAATACTTGTTTTGATACAAGGAGCAAATCGCATGAGAGTTCCGCTTACGCGGAAGCGATTTGCGTAGGAAATGCATTCTAAAAATGCATTTCAATCTTCTCCACATGCCTGTGACACATAAGTCATTGTGAGCATACAGAATACATACGTCTGGATTGCTCCGGAAAACAGATCAAAATATACGTGCAGTGCTGCCGGCCATGCCGTTGCAATTACCCCAAGCAAACCGTATACCAGTGCCATGATTACGGTTCCTGACAACACATTTGCAAACAGACGCAGCGACAATGAGATCGGTATTGCAATCTCACTGATAATGTTGATCGGCGCCCAGAGTGGAAGCCATGGCGGAAGCGGTGAACACATACCTGTCCATATTTCTTTCAGACTCTGGTGTTTTGCCTTGTTGAAACGGATCATGAAAAATGTGATCAGTGCAAGTGCAAGCGTGGTTCCGTAATCTGCCGTTGGCGGGCGCAGGCCAAACAATCCAGATATGTTACTCATCAGTATAAAAATAAAAATCGTGCTGATATAGTTGACGAATCTGGGTGCCCACTTTCCCATGGTGGAATCCACCATTCCGTCTAATTTTTCTACAATCAGCTCGATTATATTCTGAAAAGTATCCGGTTTTTCGGTGGCATGCTTTAACTTGCGATTGGCAATCACAGCAAAAATAACCATTACTGCCATAACAATCAAAATACATGCGTGGCTGTCGGTGATCCAGACTTCCTGACCAAATACTTTTACTTTAAAAATTCCATGAATCATAAAGTCGATATCCGACGCCAGTAAAATCCCCTCATTCATATAATCACCTCCTTCCTTTTACTTTCTCCCATAAAGGCTGAAGATATGCTCCAATTTTTAAACCAAGCAGCCCAAGAAAAGCCGCAATCAGGTTTCCCCATTGAAAATACCCAAATAACACGAACAAAATCACCACTACTACATAACGAAGAATTGATTTTGTGACAATTCTTCGCGTCGCATGTGCGGTGTCCCCCATCGTAACAGAATCAAAGATCACAGTTGCAAGATTGATTGCCATCCCCACGGCAATTGCAATGCCAAACCATACCCCGATGGAATATGCAATCCTGTCCTTTACAAACCATACCCCGATCAGTTCTACAATCACCCCATATAATAAAATTGAGACGACCAGCCCCGGTAATGCTTCGTTAATCCTTTTTAACATGGTTTTCTTTCTTTTCCTCCTGCCTGTATAGTTTCCTTACTGTCTTGTAAATATTCGTAAACCCTGCCAAAGCTCCCATAAAGAAAAACGGAATCATTAACCAGTTAATCCCTGTCAGATTTCCCAGCCACACTCCCAGTATACTGCATAAAAAAATCGGCACCAGCATACTGATTCCAAACTGAAAAATGAGTGTTAATGTCTGTATCACGGATCTGTTGTCTTTTTTCATAGCCTTCCTCCGTCCCGATGGATGTATTATACCTCATTATTCGTCGTTTTGTCTATAAAATTCCATAGTTTTTAGAATATTTTATCATTTTCACCAATCATTTTCTTTAGCAGCCAGCTAATCCGATTGACAATCCCAGAGCCTATGGACTATAATAGACGGGATATAAAGCGGAAAGCAAAGTGTGAATATGATGAATACAAAAATAGAACGTGTCAATCCCGAACAGATTGACGAAACAATTATGGAAGAGGCCGGACGTCTGATCGCAGAGGGTGAACTGGTCGCTTTTCCGACAGAAACGGTATACGGTCTTGGCGGAGATGCCCTGCATCCGGAAGCTGCCCGCAAAATCTATGCAGCAAAAGGACGTCCTTCGGACAACCCCCTGATCGTGCACATTGCGGACTTTTCCGATATGGAACGTGTTGCACGTGAAGTTCCGGAGGCTGCCCGCAAACTGGCCGGTGCTTTCTGGCCGGGTCCCCTGACGATGATCGTCTGGAAAAGCGATGCCGTTCCGATGGCAACAACCGGAGGAATGGATACTGTCGCTGTACGGATGCCGAATCACCCGGTTGCACTTGATCTGATACGCAAAAGCGGATGTCTGATCGCTGCGCCAAGTGCCAACACATCCGGTCGTCCGAGTCCGACAGAAGCTTCTCATGTTGCAGAAGATTTATCCGGTCGGATTGCCATGATTTTAGACGGTGGGCCGGTCGGTATCGGCATCGAATCGACCATTATTGATCTGACCGAAACAAAACCTATGGTACTGCGTCCTGGCTATATTACACCGCAGATGCTTTCTGAGGTGCTCGGCGAAGAAGTTATCATAGATCCGGGTATTATTGCCGCAGACGACACGCGCAAACCAAAAGCTCCGGGCATGAAATACAAGCATTATGCCCCAAAAGCCGATATGGTAATCGTAGACGGATCATCCGCCGCGGTCATCTCCAGAATCAATGCTCTGGTACATGAAAAACAGGAGAATGGAAAAAAGGTAGTTGTCATTGCTACGGAAGAAACCCGTTCTTCCTATCATGCAGATGTCATTCTTTCCATGGGCAGCCGTTCCAACGAAGACGCCATTGCACAGCATCTGTACAAAATTTTGCGTGAGTGTGATGAATTGCATGTAGATGCCATTTATTCAGAAAGCTTTCAGACCCCTCGCATCGGACAGGCCATTATGAACCGTCTGCTCAAAGCGGCCGGTCATACCGTAATACATTGCGATTAGGAGTAATTATATGGAGTATAACAAACTGATTTTTGTTGCCCAGACAGGAACCTGTCGCGAGGCAATGGCAGCCGGTATCATGGGAGATTTTACCTTGCGTCATCCGCTGGAGATCTTATCCCGTGGCCTTGTTGTACAATTTCAGGAACCAATGAATCAAAAAGCCGAAGCTGTCTTAATCAGCAACGGTATCAATATGGAAAATTATGTTTCCCAGCAGCTGACGGAAGAAGATCTGACAGAAGATGCCCTTGTCATTACCATGGAAGAAATTCACCGGGAGCGCATTTTAGAGCAGTTTGAAAATGCTGTTCCGGAAAATATACAGGTTCTTACCAAATATGTCGGGGACGAACTGGAAATATTAGATCCATACGGAGGTGCTTTGCCAGCCTACGGATTATGCTATGAAACCCTGCGCAAATCAATCAAAAAACTTGTGAAAAAACTTAACGAAGAAGAAGGAGAATAAATTTATGGGAAAAGTAGTCGTTATGGATCACCCGCTGATCCAGCACAAAATCGGATTAATGAGAAGAACCGAGACCGGCTCTAAGGATTTCCGTACACTTGCAGGCGAAGTTGCAATGTTTGAGTGTTACGAGGCAACCCGTGATCTGGAGTTACAGGATGTGGAGATCGAAACTCCGATCTGTAAGACGACCGTAAAAGAATTAAAAGGAAAAAAACTGGCAGTGGTACCGATTCTGCGTGCCGGACTTGGCATGGTAGACGGTATGCTGGAAATGATTCCTGCTGCAAAAGTCGGACATATCGGTCTCTACCGTGATCCTGAGACAGCAAAACCAGTGGAATATTACTGCAAACTTCCGGCAGACTGTGCCAACCGCGAAGTATTTGTCGTAGATCCGATGTTGGCTACCGGCGGATCAGCCATCGCAGCAATCCAAATGCTGAAAGACAAGGGTGTAAAAAGCATTCGTTTTATGTGCATCATTGCTGCACCGGAAGGTGTAAAAGCACTTACCGATGCTCACCCGGATGTTGATCTTTACATCGGAGCACTTGATGATCATTTAAATGAACATAAATATATTGTTCCGGGTCTGGGAGATGCCGGTGATCGTATCTTTGGAACCAAATAATCAGATATTACAATATCCAGGGGGCAAAAGTCAGGATTGACTTATTGCCCCTCTCGTTATTTTACAGAAACTGCAAAGGAGGCTAACACATATGAGCACAAAACGACAGGACTACATCAGCTGGGACGAATACTTCATGGGCGTTGCCATGCTCTCCGGTATGCGTTCCAAAGATCCAAACACACAGGTTGGAGCCTGTATTGTCAGTGACAAACACAAAATTCTTTCCATGGGATATAATGGATTTCCAACCGGATGTTCCGATGATGATTTCCCATGGGTACGCGAAGGCGATGACAACAAATACTTTTACTCTACCCACAGTGAATTGAATGCCATTCTCAACTACCGGGGCGGAAGCCTAGAAGGATCCACCATATATGTTACGCTCTTTCCATGCAATGAATGTGCCAAAGCCATTATCCAGTGTGGTATCCGTGAAGTTGTTTACGACAGTGACAAATACGCTTCTACCCCGGGTGTGATCGCATCCAAAAAAATGCTGCGCGCCGCCGGTGTGACACTGCGCCATTATGAACACACGAACCGGGAAGTAAAATTGTCATTGTAAGAGTTGAAAAAATAAATAAAAAAGACAGCTACGAACGCTGCCTTTTTAGGAGAAGGTATTTTTACTATGGGGTATAGCAAAAACTATATATAATGTATTGGGGGGTTTTTACAGTGATTATAGTACCATGGATCTACACAGAAGTGTGCACAAACTTCACAAAAGTTTGGCATCGTTTTTGTGCACTATGTATACAGAAAAAAGGCTCTGCCGGAAAGTTTTTCCCGGCAGAGCCTTTTTCTGTCATTTTGACCATCCAGATCTTTTATGCTTCAAATAATGCTTCAAACTCTTCGCGTGTAATCTTTTCTTTCTCCAGAAGAAGTGCTGCACAGCGGTCAAGCACATCCCGATGCTCGGCAATGATTGTTTTTGCCTTCTCATAAGACTCATCAATGATACGCTTTACTTCCACATCAATGGCAGAGGCAATTCCCTCACTGTAGCTGTGTGCATGTGCCAGATCACGTCCGATAAATACTTCATCGTCATCATCTTTGTAGCAGATCAGGCCGATATTCTCGGACATTCCATACCGTGTCACCATATCGCGCGCCATCTTGGTGGCCTGCTTGATATCCTGGGAGGCACCTGTGGTAATATCATCAAATACCAGTTCCTCTGCAACACGTCCTCCGAGATCTACCACGATCTCCTGCAGCATACGTCCCCTGGAGTTAAACATCTCATCCTTCTCCGGAAGCGGCATGGTATAACCCGCAGCCCCGGCACCGGTTGGGATAATGGATACCGTATGCACCGGTCCCACATCCGGCAGAAGATGAAACAGAAGGGCATGTCCGGATTCATGATATGCTGTAATTTTCTTTTCTTTTTCGGAAATCACGCGGCTGTGTTTCTCCGCACCGATTCCCACTTTGATAAATGCTTTCTGGATATCTGCCTGCTGAATATATGCCCGGCTTTCTTTTGCTGCAAGAATGGCAGCCTCATTCAGCAGATTCTCCAGATCTGCTCCTGTAAATCCCGCAGTCGTCTGTGCGATCTGTTTTAAATCAACGTCATCTCCCAGCGGCTTGTTCTTTGCATGAACCTGAAGAATTTCTTCACGGCCTGCCACATCCGGTCTTCCGACTACAATCTTTCGGTCAAAACGTCCCGGACGCATGATCGCCGGATCAAGAATATCCACACGGTTGGTTGCTGCCATCACGATAATTCCCTGATTAACACCAAATCCATCCATCTCAACAAGCATCTGGTTTAAGGTCTGTTCGCGCTCATCATGACCGCCTCCCATACCTGTACCACGACGTCTGGCCACAGCATCAATCTCATCGATAAATACGATACACGGTGCATTTTTCTTGGCATCCTCAAACAGATCACGGACACGCGAAGCTCCGACACCGACAAACATTTCTACGAAATCGGAACCGGAAATACTAAAGAACGGTACTCCGGCCTCGCCTGCAACGGCTTTTGCCAGAAGTGTCTTACCGGTTCCCGGAGGTCCGACTAAGAGCACACCTTTCGGAATACGTGCACCAAGGTTTGTATACTTCTTTGGTGCACGCAGAAAGTCCACCAGTTCCTCAAGTTCTTCTTTTTCTTCTTTCAGACCGGCGACATTCTCAAATGTCATATGGTTATCTTCCTCGGTGGAAAGCTTTGCACGGCTTTTTCCAAAATTCATCATTTTACCGCCGCTGTTGTTTGCTGCCGCATTGTTGCTCATAATCATAAACAGAATGAAGATGGCACCAAAAATAAGAAGATATGGCAGAAGTGTCATAATCCAGCTCTCTGACGGCACATCATCCACAACAAACTGGGTAAAATCCTTTTCTTTTAATTCTTTCTGGATCTCGTTCACATCTGAGGTATACATCCGTTCCGTAGAACCATCTTTCAGTTTGATATTCAGATAACCGGTCGGTACTTCACGGTTCTGCTCTACCCTGATACTGACAACCTTTTCCTCACTGATGGCTTTCCAGAGATTATTCTGTGTGAAATCACTGGTTGTACTGTTGTTGGTAAATGTATACCACAAAATAATCACAAGCAGGATCAGCATCGCATAGACACCAAATCCTCCAAATCGGGGTCTGTTCTTTGTATTCAATGTACTACTCTCCTTTTTTTAATCCGCATCTTCCACGAATCCAATATACGGAAGATTACGGTATCTCTGATCGTAATCAAGACCAAATCCGACTACGAACTTATCCGGTATCACAAATCCGGTATAATCCACCTGCAGGTTTTCTACCACCCGGCGATCCGGTTTATCCAGCAGCGTACAGATCGTAAGAGTTTTTGGATTACGACTCTCAAACAGCTGCATCAGCCGGCTTAATGTATTTCCGGAATCCACAATATCTTCCACAACGATCACGTTCTCTCCTTCAATCGACTGTTCCAGATCCTTCTTGATATTTACGACACCGGAAGAATGGGTCTGTGCTCCATAACTGGATGCTGATATAAAATCGATCGTCATTGGCAGCGCAATCCGCTTTGCAAGTTCTGTTGTGAAAAAGATAGATCCTTTCAGGATACAGACCAGATAAACCGACTCGCCTTTGAAACGTTCCGTGATCTGTGCACCGATCTCTGCAATCCGCTGATTTAACTGTTCCTCGGTCAGATATACCGATATCTCATGTTTCTTACTGTAATCCATCCTCTTATCCTCCTTCAATGGCTGCTATTACTGGCAGTGATCTCCAACACCCATCGGGTTGCATCGGAAATCCCTGTGCCATATGCCATACGCCCTCCGACAATCCAGAAGATTTCATCCTCCCCGGCCAGAAGCAGCTGCTCATCTCTATGCGATGCCGGAATCTTTTCATTGACGAAATAATCCTCCAGCTTCTTGTGATGTCCTGCCGCATCCAGCACAAAATAGTCTCCTTTTCGACGGTTACGTATAGCTAAACTATCTTTTATCTTATCATAATCAAACCATTTCGTATACATTTTTCGTGGAATTTTATCGGTATTCCCATCATACAGAAACTTTTTAAACGAAAATTTCCATTCACCGGCCAGCAGATTTTCCGGCAGCCGGTCCGTATCTATCGGCAGACAGATCTTTTCCGTTTCCTTTCTTTTTCCCATGATTTCGATCACATTGTAAACTCTTGTGGCGGTCAGCCCATAGGGCAGTTTTACATATCTTCCGGTCTGTTTTTCCAGAAGGTCCGCCACTGCCTGCAAATGTGCCGCCGTAATATCTTTGCATGCCCCGGCAGCTTTCCAGACAGCTTTGCGGATCAGCCGCATCCGGACAGCCTGCGAAAGCTCTGCCAGCCCGTCCGTATCCAGTTTCACATTTTTCCTCTCCCCGGAAATAAATTTTTTCTCCAGGGAAACCGTCTCTTCTTCCAGATAATCTCTTACCTGCTGCAGCTGTTCCATCGCCGTCTGCATATGCTGTACCGCCTGCGGATTCATCTTTATCAGTTCCGGAAGCACCCTCTTTCGCATCCGGTTTCTGCTATAGGACTCGTTGGCATTGGTACTGTCCACACAATATTCCTGCCCCCTCTCCTCCAGAAATTGTTCGATCTGTTCCCTGCTGCACTGCAAAAAGGGACGGATATAGATTTCCCCGTTTGTTCCTGTCCGCTGTGGACGCATCCCGCACAGTCCATCCAGTCCGCTTCCCCGGATCAACTGAAACAGCATGGTCTCCGCATTGTCTTCCATATGATGCGCCAGTGCGATCCGGACGTTTCTGTCCTGCCCGGCTGCATCCGCAAACACCTGATATCGCAGAATTCGTGCCGCCTCTTCTTCTCCCAGATGATGTATTTTGGCATAACGTGGAACATCAACATTCCGGATATGACAGACAATCCCCTTCTGTTTACAGAACTGTTCCACAAACACTGCGTCATTTTTACTCTCTTCTCCACGAATGCCATGTTCTACGTGGATAACCTCAAGTGAAAAATTCATTTTCGTGGAAAGTTCATACAGAATCAGGCACAGACAGACAGAGTCCGCACCGCCGGACACTCCAACGAGTACCCTGCCTCCCTCCGGCACCATATTCCACTTTCTCATAAATTTTTCTACCTGTACGATCATTATTTCTCCCAGATTCCGCTTATCACTATTGTCATATCATCCGGTGCATGTCCTCCTGTAAAAAGCATCACATGTTCCATCAGCTTTTCAGCAAAAGTACCTGCGTTCTCTGTTTTTATCTCTTTTATCATTTCCGCGAGCTTTTCTTCCGGATTTTTCACATGTAGATATTCTAACACACCATCCGTAACCATGACAAGAAAATCCCCATGTGTGAGCTTTCTGTGGATGACATCCCCGGTACAGGACGCATCGACTCCCGCCGGAAGTGTGGACGCCCGCAGGCACTCCACCCGGTCTTTATGTTTCAGAAAAGATGCTGCTGCACCGATTTTGGTAATCGTCATCTGCCCACTGTACAGATCCAGATCCATGAAATCCAGTGTAGAGTAAGACTCACGATCTCCCTGCAGAACCATTGCCGAATTCATCATGCGGATAGCTGTCTCCTGAGGAAATCCTGCTTCCATAAATTTCTGCATCAGCTCTACCACCATATCGCTCTCCCGGAATGCAGACGGTCCGCTTCCCATACCATCGGAGACACATACATGATAATGCCCATTTTCCATCGAAAACAGAGAAAAGTTATCTCCACTGACACTCGATCCCTCTTCTTTTTCCGAGGCAACCCCGGATAATGCATAAAAGCAGGTATCTTCATACGCTGTAATCATAACCGGTTCCTGTGTCAGTATGGATCTGGTATCCTCTTTCAGCCGGACCGCCATGCCTGAAGCACGCTCAAGCGCTTTTCGATAATTTTTAACAGGAATTCCGCCTCCCCACTTACTTGCCACCAAAGCGGTCACCATGCGCCGCTTTTCTTTGTCCTCATAAACATGTATCTGTTTTACATCCAGTCCCCGTTCCCTTGTCTCAAACGCAATTTTTGCCAGCAGAACACGCTCTGTCCGGTCCATACACCGGATTCCCTGATCCCAGTCCTGCAAAGCATCCGCCATCGCATCCAGCTGATCCGCGATTACCTTGCGGTTCTCCTGCAGGCGGTGATACCATGCCTCATTGAGTTCCATACGGGAAAAAGCCCAGATTGCCTCTTCCACCATCCCGGAATAACGCGGACACTCTTCCATAAAATTCTGACTTAAAATTTCTTCTTTGGTACTGTGTTGTGCAACTGCCTGCAGCATCCGGCGGATTTTTATCCAGAAATCCGGTTTCTGCTGCTCTAAACACACGACACATCCATCGCAGTCCGCACACAGCTTTCCGGTAATCTCCTGGGCAAGAATATCCAGATGGTCCTGCTGTTTTGGCTTTTGCCTGCCGTCCATCGCGGCAAATGCCACGGAAAGCTCGTCAACTGCCTCTGCAAATGCATGAATCCGCCCCTGAGGGTCCATGCCAACCATCGTTTCCACGCCTTCCTCTTCCACCCGGTTCTTATGTCTCTCCCGGAAAATCTGACTGCCCATTCCGATTCCATAATGGAACAATACTGCCAGTGCAAACACGATCACACCTTCGCTGATGCCAAGGATCAATGCCTTTTTCTCCATATTCAGAATCAGAAGTCCCGATGTATTCATCGCGATCGTTGTAATTCCCGCAATCATTCCTGCCGTCCATCCGCTGCAGCGCCTGTTTGCCCATATATAAAACCGGATTGCGATTCCCAGTACAAAAAGAATAAACAAATATTTTACAATCGCAGCCACCGGCATGCACCAGCCCATTCCCACAACCAGTCCTATGTATAGCAGAAAATTTCTCTTTTTATCCAGACAGCATGCCGTGTAAAATGCCGGCACCACCGGATAATATCCCATGATACATAACATACTTGCCGCCAGCCCGAATACTGCATAGATCATTTTTCCGATCAGCGATCCTATCCCCATTGTTTTCCATTGTCCTGTACGCATGATACACCTCCAAAAAATTGTTTTCGAGGGACAAGTATACACAGACAATGACGCATATTCTGTCAGATTTTCTGTGGTTTTCAAAAAAGTTTTCGCTCAAATCTTCCATCAATGCATTAAAGAAAAAGAAGAACCTGTTCAAACAGATTCTTCTTTTCTACTTCTTTTCCTTGAAGATGATTTCATTCTTATAAGTCAGTCCAAGCTTGCTTTTTGCCACATCTTCAATATATTGTGAGGATTTCATATACGTCTCAAGATCATCTATCTCCGTAGATCTCTCGGTTTCTTCCTCATACTGCTGTTGTAATTCTTTTTCTTTTGCCGCATATTCCGCATCTTTTGAACGGATCCTGCAGATCTGAACCGTCATGACAACCAAAAATGCAAGCACAATGATCATGATTCCTGCAGTACCGCTTCCACGGCGACGCTTTTTAGTTTTTCTCATGTTCTTTCTCCGATTCTTCAGGCTTCTTTCTTTTACGAAGCTTATTTAACTTTATTGTAGTCATTTCCCGGAACTTTTTCAACCTCTTTTTCAGATAATGAATCTTTTCCGTCAGATACCGCATAACAAACCGACTGCAGAAACTGTAATAAATCCACGCTCCCAGAAGGCTTCCCAGGAGTACATAGCCCCGGATTTTTCCATTATTTACCTGACATAGATGCAGAAAAAAACAAAGCGAAATGACCATCCAGTATACCAGATCCTCTAAGGAAATCATAAAGATCCCATGCGGAAAAATTCTACGAACTACACGGATTCCGTCATATGCCGCAAATGCTATCATCCCAAACAGAAAAAAATGTACAAAAATCCTGCCCTCTTCCACTTAACCGAACCACTTTCCAAAGACACCCCGGCCAGGTGTTCCGGAATATTGAAGCATATCCACGGTTCCATCAATTTCCACTTCTTTTTTCTGCAGGTCCAGCCGGTTTACGTGAAGTTCTTTTCCCTTAATCGTCAACCGTCCGAGTTCTGTGTCAAGGATAATCTCATTTGCATCAAAATTTACAACATCCGTTACACCGGTAAAACTTCCGCTTTTCCGGTTCTGCAGGATCAGCTTATGCTGCCCTGTGCTGTTTGACTGTCCTCTTTCTTCCATACAAGCGCCCTCCTGTTAAAGAGTATGCGCCACACTTCTAGGATATGTATTCAAACAGATCTTTCGCCTGTTCTTTTTTGGTCGTATCCTGAATATCCGTAACACGCACTTTTACGGATTTCTGTCCAAACAGAATTTCTATTTCGTCTCCGACTTTTACATTGGTGGATGCCTTGGCAGGTTTTCCGTTTACCATAACACGTCCTGCATCACAGGCTTCATTGGCGACCGTTCTTCGCTTGATCAGGCGTGATACTTTTAAAAATTTATCTAATCTCATATTATTTCTCCTTATAACAGAAAAGAGAGCGTCCAATGACGCTCTCCCACATATTCCACCAGAATTAGTTCAGGGAATCCTTTAAAGCCTTACCTGCTTTAAACTTCGGTGCCTTAGAAGCTGGGATTGTGATTTCCTGCTTTGTCTGTGGGTTTCTTCCAACTCTTGCTGCTCTCTCAGAAACCTCGAAAGTACCGAATCCAACTAACTGGATCTTCTCACCCTTCTTCAGCTCCTCAGCAACAACATCTGTGAATGCCTTAACTGCTGCTTCAGCGTCTTTCTTTGAAATCTCTGCCTTCTCAGCTACTGCTGCAACTAACTCTGCTTTGTTCATGTTAAAATTCCTCCTATGGATTCCTATATTATATAATTCGAGTTCCTTCTCTCAAATTACTTACAAATCTATTTATACTTGTTTTCCATCCTTTTGTCAAGGAAAAATGCGATATTTTCGGGCTTTTGGGCACTTAAAAACAACCAAAATTCTGTCCGGAAAACCGTCATTTTGACACAAGCGAACTGGAGGATGTCATACTGGAAATCAGATCCTTGAGTGTATCAAGCTCTTCCTGCCGGTTCTTGTACTCGCTCTGACTGCCGGAACTCTCCTGGGAACTGCTCTGGCTGCTGCTTTCTGAGCTGCTCTGGCTGCTCCCCTTGGCACTGCTGTGGCTGCTGCTTTCTGAACTGCTCTGACTGCTGCCTGTCTCACTGGAATCTTCATCCGCGAGATTGATAACAATTGTCGATTTCTCCGAGTTGACATATAAGTTCCGCTTCCAGGTATCATAATCCGAAGAATATACCGTAATTGTATGGCTTCCATAGGTTAATTTCACCGGCTTCTCATAGTCCGTTTCTTTTCCGTCAATTGACAGCACCGCATCTTTTGCATCGATGACAAACTGCACCTTTCCGTAAGACGGTCCTTCGCCTTTTAAGGTATCAAGATCCACATTTGTAGTCTCGCCACGCGTAATCGTCACTTCCGTACTGCCGCCCCATCCGTTATTGGCTACGCGAAGTTCATAGGTTCCTTCCGGCACCTGAATCTCCATATCCGGTGTAATTTCCGCAAAAATCTTTGTGCCCAGCTGCAAAAAACTTTCTTCAAACAGTTTGGTGTTGGACAGTGCAAGCGTTCCCTGTGCGGTTGTCACACGCACCGCAAGAATGTTTTTATCCCTGCCGACAACGCTTAACGTATCCCCATCCGACAAATCCGTCATCTGGATTCTTTTATCTCCGGAAAACACAATCGTGTCATCCGTATAGCGATATTTTCCATCTCCGATCTTTAGCATGTCCAGATCCGGATTTACCGAAAACCGGGTGATATTGTCGTATACCCATGCCTGATCCGAAATCCGGGCTTCCGTGAGGATTCCTTCGCTGTCTACATCCCCGATGGTCACAAGCAGACCGGGTTCAAAACTTGTCACAGGTGTCCGGTTTCCGTATTTATCATAAAAACGGGTGCCTGTTCCGTAATAATACCGGTATTCCATTCCATCCGCATACCGGTACAGCTGGAGACTTTCCTGAATCTGATCGACTGCGGTCAGCAGAAACTCTTCGGACTTTTCCGTTTCCGTGGAATTCTCCTGTGTTTCCTGTGTATTCCGGTCTGCGATGGAATGATGAAAATAGGTAACTCCGTCATCTGTCGTCTCCTCCTGCTGTCCACATGCCACAAGCAGACACAGCCAAAAAAGCAGACTCAAATATGTAATTGTTTTTTTAATTCTGTCTCTTCTCATATCCTTAGTATAGCTCATTCTTCACAGAAAAGAAAACAAATTTTCCAGAAAATGTTCCCTTGCCGGCTCCGCTGCAATCAGCCGGTTTAATTTTTCAATATCTCTGCCGGATACCCATGCTTTATGCGAGTTACTGTAGTGATTGGATACTTTCCAGAATTTCTCTGGAAACAGAAGCAGCACATGCAGCAGCTGTTTTTCTTCCTTGCACAATTTTCTCTGCTTTTCATAGGCTTCCAGAATATGTTTTCCCATGTCCGTACTCCAACTGTTTTTTTCCAGAATCTTACGCAGATAGTTTGCCAGATCCACCATCTGTTCTCCGTAAAACAGATTTTCATAATTTACGAGCCGGACCCCCTGTGCTGTACGAAGCATATTATGCTGGTTACAATCCCCGTGACAAAACCCCCTGGTTCCCCCCTGGTCTTTTCGCTCCTGCAGCATCCCGACCGCTTCTTTCGCCTGTGCGATATAATGCGTATACTGTTCCCAGAATGACCGCTCAAACTCGTTTCGGGTTTTTCTTGACTGCACAAAATTTTTTACCAGGATCAGTTCCCGGTAATGCCGGTAATAGAGCACTGCCGGTTCATTCTTTGTATTTTTCATAAAATCCGGAATTTCCGTAACACAGGATGAAACGCAGCAATGAAACCCTGCCAGCGCCTGGGCACCGGCAGCTACATCTTTCTCCCGACCTGTCTGGCATTCATTTCCCTCTACCAGATCTTTCAGCCAGAAACGCATGCCACTTTCATCCGTTACCACACACTGCCCGTCTTTTGTCAGACTGACCTGTTCCACCGGATATCCCTTTTCCTGCATGCTGCATAATATTTCGCGCACAAATTTTGCGCGTTCTGCAGATCCCCGAAACGGTGCAAGTACTTTTTTCCCCTGATCCGTCTCACAGCAAAACACACCTCTGCCTTTCGTGATCTGTTTTATTTCTATGTCATATTGCTCCAACATTGCTTCCGGCTGATAATACAAAATGAAACCCCTCCCACATGACTTGAATCTATTTTCATCATATGGAAAGGGTGTCTTATTTATTCCTGTTTTGTCTGTTGCAATTGCAAAGCAAGTGCAAGCAGCGTCTCTTTATTATTCAGTTGCGGTTCATCAAGAACCTGTTCATACAGCGCCTGCAACACTTCTCCCATTTCTTTGCCCGTTTTCATTCCCTGTGCAATCAGATCCCTGCCGTTTATGGCAAGATCCTTTTTCTGCACACACTGGTGTTCTTTTAATATCTCACGATAAGTTTCTTCATAGGCATCAATATAGGAAAGCTTTTTCTGCCGCTCATACATGCTCTGCGCCAGTGTATCTGCACGCTTTACCGCAAACAGAGCCTCCATATTTTCCACTCCTATCCTGCTGATCGCACGGCGCACATTGCGCGGTGTCACGGCCGGACGGTCATCATGATAGCGCACGAGCAGGCATACGCGTTTTATTGTTTCGTTGTCAAACTTCAACCGCCGCAAAATAACCCGTGCCATTTCCGCACCTTCCGCCGGATGTCCTTTAAAATGATTCTGCCCTTTTTCATCTGTCGTTACACACACCGGTTTGGCCACATCATGAAGCAGCATGGTCAGGCGTAGAATCCGGTCCTGTTGGACTTCCTGCATGGCATGAATGGTATGTTCCCCCACACTGTAACAATGATGTTTCGTAATCTGCGGGGTTTCCATCATCCTGTCAAACTCCGGGAGAAATACTCTGGAAAGTCCCAGCTCATATACCGTACGCATCTCCTCCGGATGTGCAGAGGTGAGCAATTTCACCATTTCGGTCTGGATTCTCTCCGCACTGACTTTCTGTAAATTGTCTGCCAGATCTGCCACAGCCTGTCTGGTTTTCTCCTCAATGGAAAATCCAAGCTGTGCGGCAAAACGCACGGCGCGCAGCATACGCAGCGCATCCTCTCCAAACCGGTCATGCGGTATCCCCACACAACGGATCACGTGCCGTTTGAGATCCCCAATCCCGTCAAATGCATCCACCAGTCCTGCGGTATCATTATATGCCATGGCATTGATCGTAAAATCCCGGCGTTTTAAATCCTCTACCAGATTTCCCGTAAAAGTCACTGTCTTCGGATGTCTGGCATCTTCATATTCCCCATCGATCCGGTAAGTTGTCACTTCATACCCCGTATGATCCAGCATAACCGTAACGGTTCCATGTGCAATGCCCGTATCAATCGTATGGGAAAACAGCGATTTCACCACCTGCGGTTTCGCGGAAGTTGTAATGTCCCAGTCCTGTGGGCTGCGTCCTAAAAGTGTATCTCTGACACATCCACCCACGGCATAGGCATCATACCCCTCCTGCTGAAGTCTGTGTATAATTTGCTTTACGTGTTCTGGTAATTGAATTTTCATAAAAATGCGTAGTGTCCTTTTTCCCCTGTTTTGACTTTATATAAAATCTCATCTGCGCTGCGGATTAATTCATTAATATCTTCCTCTTTTCTCACATCCCCTGCGCTTGCAATTCCGATGGAACAAGTAATCCGCGATTTTTCGGTCGTCGTGATCGCATGGCCGAGATAATTTTCAATCTGCCGCTGGAATCCCTGCGTGGAATTGATTTTCTCATAGATTCCTTTTGCAATCTGTTCAAGAATTTCCCGGTCATCGGTATTTAAGATCATAATAAATTCATCCCCGCCATATCTGGCGACAAATCCTCTTCCCTTTACCGCCTTGCGGAAAATCTTTGCCATTTCCTTTAAGATCAGATCCCCGACGTCATGTCCGAATGTATCATTATAATGCTTGAAATTGTCCAGATCAATAAACATCAACCCGACATGATGTGTCTTTTCTGACACACGGTAACACTCAATCATCTGCCGAATCTCTTCGTACATACCGGCACGGTTATAAATACCGGTAAGCATGTCCGTAACCGCAGCTTCCTGCAGCTTGCGGTTCATCATATAAATCTTGTCGTTTGCCTCCATGCGATTGATCGAATACTCCATCTCCCGAAAAAGCAGGGAATAGATTCTCAGGTCATCCTCGTTGAGCATGTAGCGTTCGATCGAACCATGCCAATTATCCTTCATGCGGACATATGTGATCAGAAGGCTGGTCAGCTTTCCGTTTTTGAGAAACGGTGCTGCCACAAACGAACATACATCATCTATTCCGAAATAACCGATCGTATCCTGATGTTCCAGAAAACTGTCGCTGATCTTTGATACCGCAAACCCCTGTGGATATTCCAGCATGGTATTTCCGATCGCCGCAATGTCCGCTTCCGTCATCTCACATTTGGTATCGTTATAAAGTACATGGGCACCATCTTCATGGTAATAGATATACAATGCACAATCCAGGCTGAAATGATTCATAAACGTATTGAACGCATTCTGTACCATACCCTCTACGTTGCTTCCGTTCACATCAATCAGTTTCTGCCATGTGGAAATAAACTCCATCTGTCTCCGGGACGTTGCATAATCCTGTAAAAGGCCTTCCTGTTTGATCAGGGCTTCAATTTCTTCCTCCCGCACGGCACACGTTTGCGGATGCTCTCCCAGATCAATTTCCTTCAGGAGATTCATGGGAAGCAGCCGTGCCGCCTGGGAATTAATCTCCTCATGCTGCAAAAGCGTTGCGCGTTCCATCTGGCAGCGCTCACTGCGCCCCATTTCCTCAAACAGCTTCATTCTCTCTTTCCGGAATAAACGATAACTGAAAAACTCATTTCCCTCTGCCTGAAGCAGGAAACGCTCTGCCTGTTCAAAACTGACCAGTACCTCTTCCTTCTTTCCATCCATGCGGTTAAGCATTGCCATGGAAAATGTGTATAGAAACATATCCTCATCACACTTGGCATAGTCATGGATGATTTCCTCGTTTTCATTTTCTTTTTCTTTCTCAATAATATAATTCAGGAACTGCCGGCAGTTAAGCAAGTAACGTTCACAGTTAAACCGGTCTTTCTGCATGATGCTCACAAGTGCTAAAAGACCATATAATTTTGACAGATTACATACACGCAGACTGTTAAGATGCAGTTTTTCTATTACCTTCATCGCCATCAGCAGATCATGTTCCGCCTTCGCATAGTTCTCCTGCATAATATAATTCAGTGCACGGTTGTAAAACACTTCCGCAATATCCTCCGGAAGACGCAAATGGTAAAACACCTCAATGGCACGGTTATAATAATGCTCCGCAAGCCGGTTTTTTCCCATGGCACTCAGATTATATCCGATGCCGGACAGAATTCTGCCCTCATAAACATCATCCCTTGATTTCATGAACTGGTATGTACGCACGGAATACAGCATGGCAATCTCATTCATACCATTCGTTGATGCAAGCATAATGTTTTTCTGATATGCATCATATACCAGCTGCTCATTTCCAATCTCTTTTGCCAGTGCCACCCCTTTACTGAAATATAAAAGAGATGCCTCGGAACGGTAGGCCCTTGCAACCATCTCCGGCCGATTATCATATGCATAAATATAAATATGTGCCAGATGATTCCGGTAATTGTTCTGCATCAGCTTTTCAATCAGCCCTTCATGAATCGGGATATCCTGTATACAGAAAAAAATATTGTACCAGCCGGACATACGCGCCATAACAGACAAGAGTTCCGCCTTGAATATCTGTTTCTCATTCCCACTTTTTTGTGCTTCCTCCCGGGCATACTGTGCATACATTTCCGCCTGTTGCAGTTTGCCCTGATACATCAGGCACGTTCCCTTTAAAAAGGAACATTCACTGCGGTAAAACAGATCTTTCCGAACGGATGGCAGACGCATTGCTGAATCAACCATCTCCAGTGCCTTAGAAAGCTCTGCACGCAAAATAGCGGTACGGGTATACAATAGATAAAATTCCCGCAGGGTTATATCATCCACAAAAATATCTTCAAATTTAAGTTTATATTCAAGTTTCTGCAAGTACCATTTTGCCTGGTCACAATCCAGAAACGTAATGATTGTCTCTACCTTTGCAAGCATGTGGCTGTAATTTTTCTCTTCTGCCACATCCTCCGCATTCTCCCGGTTTCTGTGTTTCCCGGAACTTCCAATATGATAAATCTGGCTGCTGTCTTCAAGTTTTTCCACGATTGCATCCCACATGTTGACTGCCATATCCAGCCGCGGCTGCATTTCGTTTACTCCAAGCACAATCCCGATTTCCGTACACGGTTCTGTCAGCAGCCGGTAAATAAGTTCCATGGAACTGCGTCCTGCCAGCTGGAAACGGTTAATTACAATCATAATCGGCCGGTATTCCGTGAGTTTTTTTAGCATGGCAACGATGGCTTCTGTCATGCGCCGCTGCTCATATTCCACTTCATTTAACAGCACCCCTTCTTCCCTTTTGCAGATACCATCTTCATAGTACCCAAGAAACAAAGACCGGTGCAGTTCATAAGTTCCGCATTCGCGCAAAAAAGCTTCAAAATCTCCCTTTACAAATTTGCGGAACATGTCACAGATAATGTCCAGAAAAGGCGCATATGCCCCGGACAATGTCTCATATCGCAGTTCACAACAGGCAAAAAAAACGTTATCGTCTTCCTGATAACGTTTTTTATTCTCCAGCCCGGACACAGAAAAGTCATTGTTATAGCTTGCCATAACAATGTTCTTTTCTGCGGTTCCGATTCTGTGATATACCTGTTCTATGACACCATTAAAGTACTTTTCAATCATGGCTCCAACCCCCTATTTGAAATCCATAATCCCGGCTGATTTTTAATATGCCTTGCCCCAATATACCAGCTTATGTGCCGGTTTTCCACAGCATACACAAACATCTGAAATCTGTTCCTGATCATTAAACGGCATACAGCGTGAGGTTACTGCCAGATCTTCTTTGATCTTGTCCTCACATGCCTGATCTCCGCACCACATACCACGGATGAATCCCGGTTTATTTTCTGCAATATCCTTAAATTCTTCGTAATTATGTGCATCCCAGATATGTGCATCACGATGTGCCTTTGCACGCGCAAACATATCTTTCTGAACGGTCTCTAACAGTTCCGGAATCTTTGTCTCGATCTCATCCAGGGAAACCTCAATTTTCTCTCTGGTATCTCTGCGGACAACCACACATTTATTTGCCGCAATATCTTTCGGTCCCAGTTCCACACGAAGCGGAATTCCACGCATCTCCTGCTCAGAGAATTTCCATCCCGGACTCTTATCGGAATCGTCCAGTTTTGCACGGCAGACTTTTCCCAGACGCTCACGCACTTCGTTTGCCTTATCCAATACGCCATCCTTCTGCATCTGGATCGGGATAACCATTACCTGTGTCGGTGCTACCTTAGGTGGCAGAACCAGTCCATCATTGTCGCCGTGAACCATGATGATGGCTCCGATCAGACGTGTTGTCATTCCCCACGAAGTCTGGTGTACATACTGTAATTTATTCTGTTTATCGGTATACTGGATACCAAATGCCTTTGCAAATCCATCTCCAAAGTTGTGACTGGTTCCGGACTGCAGGGCTTTTCCATCATGCATCAGTGCCTCGATGGTATAGGTGTCTTCCGCACCGGCAAATTTTTCTTTTTCTGTCTTCTGTCCGCGGACAACCGGCATGGCAAGGAACTCTTCACAGAAATCTGCATACAGATTCAGCATCTGGATGGTACGTGCCTGTGCCTCCTCTGCGGTTGCATGCGCCGTATGCCCCTCCTGCCACAGGAATTCTCTGGAACGCAGAAACGGACGGGTTTCCTTTTCCCAGCGTACTACGGAACACCACTGGTTGTACACCTTTGGCAGATCACGGTAAGACTGGATCAGATTTTTATAAAAATCGCAGAACAGTGTCTCAGAAGTAGGTCTGACGCACAGACGCTCCGGCAGCTGATTGAGTCCGCCGTAAGTCACCCATGCGACTTCCGGTGCAAATCCTTCCACATGATCCTTCTCTTTTTCCAGAAGGCTCTCCGGAATAAACATCGGCATATATACATTCTCTACGCCTGTTTCTTTGAATCTGCGGTCTAATTCATGCTGTATATTTTCCCAGATAGCATACCCATCGGGCTTGATGATCATGCAGCCCTTTACTGCGGAGTAATCAATCAGCTCTGCTTTCTTTACGACGTCGGTATACCATTGTGCAAAATCTTCCTCCATGGAAGTAATGGCTTCAACAAGTTTCTTCTCTTTCGCCATGTCTTTCTCCTTTTCTGCGACCACTGTGCGGTCATTTTTTACGTTATACTCGTGTAAGAGTTTTCTTTTCTGCCCGCAAAATGCGCAGAAAAGCTCGAATATATAATATGACGAACACAGCCGATTGTCAAGATTTGCGTGAAGTGAAACCGCTCGATAACGGCTAAATGGGTTACTGTTCACTCAGCACCTGAATACCATTAACATTCTGTTTCGAAATTTCTCGGACTGATTTCATAGGTCATCTCTTTGCCACTGACCGGATGAACAAAATCGATATGATAACTGCACAGTGCCGGGGTTCCTCTTTCAGCCTTTCCATATTTGTGATCTCCGCAGATCGGAGTTCCAAGATGTGCAAGCTGTACACGGATCTGATGATGGCGGCCGGTATGTAAAGTAATATCCAGCAGTGCAGATCCTTCTCCCTGCCTGATCACCTGATAATCAAGTACCGCTTCCTGTATCTTATTTTGTGACGTTGCTGTATGCCGTGGTTTCTGCAATTGCAACCGCTTCCCGTCTGCCGGATGCCTGATGTCTTCCCGTTCGTTCTCCCTCTGCTTCTGTTCTATTACACAGGATTTATTTTCTTTCGGTTCAAATTGTATCCAGTCCTGCAGTGTTCCTGTCTTTTCATGCCCCGTAGCCTGTTCAAAAGTTTTTCCTTCCGGCAGCCGGACTTTTGCATAATATTTTTTCCCAAAGGAATGGTCTTTTACCTGTGCCGACAATTTTGCTGCCGCCTGTTTTGTTTTTGCAAACACCATCACGCCTTCCACTGGCTGGTCCAGCCGATGGACTACACCGATAAACGGCTGTCCGGTTCCTTCCTGCGCTACGTGATTTAAAAGTATGCTCACCATGTCTTTCTGCCCCAGTTTTTTGGTCTGCGTTGCAATGCCTGCCGGTTTGTAGCAGATGATCAGCTGTGCATCTTCATATAAAATTTCTGGTTGTATCATGATTTGTTTTTCCTTATGTTTTCTTTTCTGCTGCGCATTCTTTTTTGAGTTTTTTTTTGGGGGGTGGAAAATGAGATCTACGCAGCTTTTACTGCTCCCTATGGTTCTCTTATTCTGCTGTCTGGACATATACAATTTTTCTTTATCTTTATATCCTTCTTATTGGTGCTGTTGGGACATATACTGTTTTTCTTTATCTTTATGTCCCGACCATCTATACTGTTGGGACATATACAATTTTTCCTTGCTTCTATGTCCCTCTTTCTTTTTCTGTCGGGATATTTCAGCTATCTTTTTGCACATATGTCCCACTCTCTTTGTTTGATGGGATTTCACAGCTATCTTTTTGTGCATATGTCCCATTCTCTTTGTTTGATGGGATTTTACAGCTGCCTTTTTTGCATATGTCCCTCCTGTTCATACAATCAGGATTTATAACCGGGAATAATGATTTCCCGTGCATGTTCCACCTGCTCTTTGGTCGGCGGCTCCACATCTTCCAGTGCATAAGGAATCCCAAGTTCTTTCCATTTAAATACCCCCAGCGTGTGATATGGCAAAATTTCCACACGTTCCACGGTTTTTAACGTATCAATAAATGCACGGAGCCTGTGTAACTGCCCATCATCATCGGTAATGCCCGGCACAAGTACGTGCCGAATCCACATCGCTTTACCGTGATCCGACAGACAGGTTGCCATATCCAGAATATTTTTATTCGTCTGGCCTGTCAGTTGTTTATGCTCGTCCTCATCCATTTCCTTTATGTCGAGCATAAACAGATCCGTCACTTCCATCAGTTTTTCAAACTTAGAATAGAATGGTTTCTCACGGGTAAACGGATTGCCCGATGTATCCAGACAGGTATTGACACCTTTTTCTTTGGCAAGCGTAAACAATTCTGTGACAAAATCAATCTGCAACAGTGCTTCTCCGCCGCTTACGGTAATACCGCCCTTTTTGCCCCAGTATCTTTTATACCGCAGCGCCTGTTGTAAAATTTCTTCTGCGCTTTTCATTTCCCCCTCGGTTTTTGCCCAGGTATCGGGATTATGGCAGTATTTGCAGCGCATATTGCAGCCCTTCAAAAAAATCAGATAACGCACGCCCGGTCCGTCTGCGGAACCGAATGTCTCGATTGAATGTATATTTCCTAGCATTGTTTTACCTCGTTTTTAACCAAACCAATAAAAGCATCGAATTATCATTTCATTAGTATGTGCAAATTATATCATAAAAACAGGGCTAATACACAAATATTCATTCATGTATTAACCCTGATTTCTTATTCATTCCAACGGATATGATCTACGAATTACTCTGTTGCTTCGCAACTCTCGTGACCCCTTAGATCCTATTACATATGATCGTGGCAGGTACGTGCGATAACGTCCATCTGCTGCTCTTTGGTCAGATCAATGAACTTCACAGCGTAACCGGATACACGGATGGTGAAGTTTGCGTACTCTTCTTTCTCCGGATGCTCCATAGCGTCGATAAGCTTCTCCTTGCCAAACACGTTAACATTGAGGTGATGCGCACCCTGGTCAAAATATCCGTCCATAACGTTTACAAGGTTCTCAATACGCTCGCCTTCTTCATTTCCAAGTGCACCAGGGTTGATGGTCTGGGTATTGGAAATTCCGTCAAGTGCCCACTCATACGGGATCTTTGTCAAAGAATTCAGGGAAGCAAGAAGTCCGCTCTTCTCTGCGCCGTAGCTTGGGTTAGCTCCCGGTGAAAGTGGCTCGCCAGCCTTCCGTCCGTCTGGCATTGCTCCTGTAGCTTTACCATATACAACGTTGGAAGTAATGGTAAGGATAGAAGTTGTAGGCTCAGAATCACGGTAAGTGTGATGCTTCTTTAACTTATCCATGAATGTCTGTAACAGCCATACTCCGATATCATCGGCACGGTCATCATCGTTACCGTATCTTGGGAAGTCTCCCTCGATCTCGAAGTCTTTTGCAATTCCGTTCTCGTCACGGATAACTTTAACCTTTGCGTACTTGATTGCAGAAAGAGAATCGATTACGTGTGAAAATCCTGCAATACCGGTTGCGAACGTTCTCTTCAGATCAGTATCCATCAGAGAAAGTTCTGCTGCTTCATAGTAATATTTGTCATGCATATACTGGATCAGGTTTAAGGTATTTACATAAATATCTACTAACCAGTCCATCATCTTATCGTACTTCTCCATGACTTCATCATAATCAAGGTACTCAGATGTAATTGGCTTGTAATCCGGTCCTACCTGCTGACCGGTCTTCTCATCCACACCACCGTTGATTGCGTAGAGGAGACACTTTGCAAGGTTTGCACGGGCACCGAAGAACTGCATCTCCTTACCTGTCTGTGTAGCAGATACACAGCAGCAGATGGCATAATCATCGCCCCATACCGGTTTCATAGCGTCATCGTTCTCGTACTGGATGGAACTTGTATCAATAGAGATACGTGCCGCATAATCCTTGAATGCTTCCGGAAGTCTGGAAGAATATAATACGGTAAGGTTTGGCTCCGGAGCCGGTCCCATGTTCTCTAATGTATGCAGGAAACGGAAGTCGGACTTTGTAACCATGGAACGTCCGTCTACGCCTGTACCCGCAACGTCAAGTGTTGCCCAGACCGGATCACCTGAGAACAGCTGGTTGTAAGAAGGAATACGTGCGAATTTTACCATGCGAAGCTTCATGGTAAAGTGGTCAACCAATTCCTGTACTTCCTGCTCTGTGATGATGCCTTTCTTTAAGTCTCTCTCGAAGTAGATATCAAGGAAGGTGGAAACACGACCAACGGACATTGCTGCACCGTTCTGTGTCTTGATTGCTGCAAGGTATCCGAAGTATAACCACTGTACGGCTTCCTTTGCGTTTGTTGCAGGTCTGGAAATATCGTATCCGTAGATCTCTGCAAGCTTCTTCATATCCTCTAAACACTTGATCTGCTCGGCGATCTCTTCTCTTAAACGAATCACATTGTCTGTCATCTCACCACAGCCACAGTTTGCCTTATCTTTCTTCTTCTCCTCGATGAGGTGGTCGATACCGTATAAAGCAACACGGCGGTAATCACCAACAATACGTCCGCGTCCGTATGTATCCGGCAGACCTGTTAAGATCTTATTGTGACGTACTTTCATCATCTCCGGTGTGTAAGCATCGAATACGGCTGTGTTGTGTGTCTTGTGATACTTGGTAAAAATCTCCTTTAATTGGTCACTTACCTGATATCCGTATGTCTCACATGCCTGAACAGCCATCTTGATTCCACCGTAAGGCATGAATGCACGCTTTAACGGCTTGTCTGTCTGTAAACCTACAATTGTCTCTAAATCCTTTAAAGATTCATCAATATATCCCGGACCATAAGCTGTAATACCGGTTACAACCTCGGTCTCCATATCGAGGACTCCGCCCTTTGCGCGCTCTTCCTTCTGCAGTTTCTGCAGTGCTCCCCAAAGTTGATTGGTAGCCTCTGTAGGTTCTGCAAGGAAATCCTCGTTACCATCATATGGTGTGTAGTTATCCTGAATGAACTGGCGGACATTAATCTCTTCTTTCCAAAGACGTCCTTCGAATCCATCCCACTCTTTCATTTCTAACATGGTGATCCTCCTTCTCTTATTGGTTAGTATTCTCTAATCATTGATAGATTACACTAACGTTCATCATTTTGTCAATACCCACGCATGTCTTTATTTTCATACAATATATTTACCAAAAACCGGAAAATATAAATGAACGCAAAAAACCGCCTGGGTTTTTTATCTTTTGCCCAGACGGTACGACCCTTGTTATACATCTATCTGATGTATAACCTACGCACCCGCATCGCGTCAGCGATTTTTCATGCGGCGTGCTCCTTCATACATCTATCTGATGTATAACCTACGCACCCGCATCGCCTCAGCGATTTTTCATGCGGCGTGCTATGTTATACTTCACGTGGTGCTCCACATTATCCGTCAGTCATATAACAAAGTCATTATAAGTCATATGATATTTTTTATCAAGTAGTACTTTTGTTCCATTTTATGAAATAACTACCATTCTTTCATACTGTTATAGTATCCGGTAATCGCACGGCTGTTTTTCCGCACCGCCTTTGCCTGTCTGTGAATTGTGGCAAACTTTTCACGCATCAGTTCTTTGTTGCGGGCTTCCTGCGCCTGAATCTTGACACTTTTGTCCGTTACCCGGCGAATGCACTGCTGCATGTCACGAATTTCCTTTGCATAATCTTCACGGTTCTGATCCAGTTCTTCTGCCACCTGTGCATAGAGCTTCTCAAAACCACTGTCCAGCTGGTTCAGCTGATCAATACACGCACTTTTTGCCTCCACGGTTTCATCAAACACATCAAACGGGCATTCCGGATCCGTCAGGGTATCTTTCTGCCGGTCATCCAGGCGGATAATTTCATCCAGAACCTGTTCCTTTTTTTTCAGGCTCTGCAGCATAATTGCAATATATGTATCTGGCATACTGTCTCCTGCCGGCATTACGCTACCGGTTCCTTTGTCTTGATATTGTTTCCGTTTGCGGTCTTTGCCATAACTTCTTTCCATGTATCCCGCATGGTACGGAGATGACCAAGCACTTCCTCTAAGATATCCTTGTCCTTTTTCATGTTGGCCTCTAACAATCTCTGTAACAGATAGGTATAGACCGCATCAAAATCTTTGGCAACTGCATATTTGTGGTCGAGAGTTATCTGAAACTCCCGAATGATATTCTCTGCCTTTCGGATATTGTTATGCGCCTTTTCAATATCGCCCTTTTCAATCGCTACAATCGCAATGTTTGTAAATTTAATAGCTCCCTCATAGAGTAACAGCGTCAGTTCTGCCGGTGTTGCCGTCTGGATCTTACTGTTGTTATACGCTGCATATGGATTTTTCTGAATCATCCTGATTCCCCCTATTATTTCCTGTATATTTTATTTTGCAAAAGATTGCCCTGCATGATACTGATTAACTGCTGAACATACCTGAAAGAGAACTTGTCTGGCTGTTTAACTTGGAAAGCGCAGTCTCCATCTTGGAGAATTTCTTGTAATAATAATCTTCCTTGTCGGAAATCTTTGTCTCCCACTCTGCAATGGTCTTCGTATAGCTTGTATACTGGGAAGTCATCTCCTTATCATTGTAAATGCTGTATCTGCTTCGCAGGGAATTACTCTGCATCTGCTTGTCGATTGCCGTATACAGATTGGTCGACAACTGCTTCATGAAATCAATCACGGTATCCGGATCACTGCTTAATGCAGCCATCAGCTTATCTTTATTTCCTGATGTATTTTCATCATCCTCATCACCGTCAATATGATAAGCATTCTGCTCATTCTCTGCCGAATTCATATAACCAAGTGTACTGATTCCAAAACTGGAAAGCGAATAATTCTTTCCATTGATGGAAATTGCCTTGGTCATGGAAGTCGTCATGGCATTCATAATCGTGCTCAGATTGGAATCACGGCGAAGCAGGGAGTCCTTGATCTTTGTCTCCCACTTTTCTACTTCCGAATCAGACATCTGCGACTTCTCATCATCTGTCAATGGCTCGTAATTCTTTGCAGAATCTGCGTTATACAGTTTCGTCATCTTGTTGATGATGTTGTTGTAACTGGTCAGGAAGTCTTTAATCTTGTCATAAATTCCCTGTGTATCGGTCGTTGTGGAAATAGAAACTGCCTTGCTGTCATCTAAGGCATCGACATCGACCTTTTCAAGATCATCGACTTTGTCTGTCACTCCATTGACGGAAATGGATAATCCATTGATAGAAAAATTATTCGTTGTACTGGTATATTTTACGCCATTTAAAACAATAACCGCATCGCTTCCGTCAATCTTCTTTGCCGTCTTGCCCAGACCCAGTGCGTTTAATAATGTTGTAGAATTTGTATCGCTGCTGTCCGCAGTAATATTAAAATCCGTTGCATATCCTGAATCTGAAGAACTCAGATAAAAGCGTCTGTTTCCGGCATCAAAATTTGCATTCAGTCCCGCATCCTTCAGCTGGTTTACAACGTCACTGATTGTGCTGTCTTTTCCTACTTTGATCTGTTTTGTGGTTCCGGATGCAGAATTATTTGCCGGTCCCACATTAAAGGTAATTTCATCTGCTGTAACACCCAGATCCGAAAGCTTTGTAGACGTAGTAACTTTCTCGTTGGCTGCTGTCTTAATCTCAGCCCCCGTCAGATAACCGGACTGTGCAGTAGAAAGCACATGCAGTTTCTGTGTTCCGACAGTCGCATTTCCGCTCGCACTGACGGTTGCCTTCGTGCTGTCGGACGATGTTGTCTTTTTGGTATTGTATCCGCTGTCAAACCGCAGATTACCAACACTCTTATAAAAACTGTTTACTTCTTTATTCAGACTTTTCCAGATCTCCTGCTTCCAGCCAAGTTTTGTCTGCTCTTTTTCGTATTTTTCCTTTTTGGTACTGTATGCAGAAACGAGTTCTTTTACGATAGAATCGGTATCCAGTCCGGACACCATACCTGTCATTCTGATTGGCATAATTTTCCCTCCCCTTTTTTATCTTTTTTCATCCACCATAAGGCCTGCAAGTTCCCACACTTTTGCAATCATATCCAGTGTTTTCTCCGGTGGGATCTCTTTGAGTACTTTTTTGGTATCTTTATCAATAATTTTTATGGTCACACGATTGGTTGCCTCATGAATGCCGAATATTGCTTCCGAGTTGACCGCCTTTTTATTCACTTCATCCACGGCTTTTTTGATCTGCGCATTTGTATTCCGCTGATCTGCTCCCTGGGAAGTGTTTACGTTCTCCTCACCAGCCTGCTTTATATTCTCCGATACGATGCCCTTTTCAGTTGCATCGGTCTCTGCTGCTTTTACCGCAGAATCTGTTTTGGGCTGGCTTTCTGCAGATGACACACTTCCCTGATACGTCATTCCTGCACCTTTAATAGCCTCCATTGCCATGATGATTACCTCCTGTCTCCATCATCCGCTGCCGGTTATGCCGGCTGCATAGCCAATCTATTACTGTCATTCTATAAATAATTATCGGAGCGTGTCAGTAAAAACTTAACACCCTCCGATTGTTTTTCCGATTTATCCAAGAATTCCTTTTAATGCTTCGATGCCATCAAGGCTGATTGCCTCCTGGTTTTCTTTCTGAATCTGAAGATACACTTCCTTACGGTATACCGGAACATCTTTCGGTGCCGTAATTCCAAGTTTGATCTGATCTCCCCGGATTTCAAGTACGGTGATCTCGATATTGTTGTTGATTACAAGGGCCTCCCCCTTTTTTCTTGTCAATGCCAGCATATCTTATTCACCCGCCTTTTCTTTCTTTGCCTTAAGCACATCATATACTTTGTATTTTACCGGATAATCATCCTCCACTATCATCTGTACCCCTTTGCGGTTATCCATATTGATCACAACCGGTGCTTTCAGGTTTACGGAAAAATCTTCTATATTTTTCGGAACCGTTACCGTCACAAGAATATATGTGTTTTCCGGTGTCAGCTTTCCGAGTGGTGCAATCATTTCCTCACTTACATTCGGGTTGTAATCTTCCTTGACGATATGCGGCATCATAACCGGAAATGCAATGTCCGGATCATCCATCGACTGCAGCCACATAATGGAATTGTATTTTTTTTCTTTCTCTTCATCATAAATCAGTGCAAAATGATTGAGATCCGGAAAACCGATCATACCTTTCTCTAACGTGATGATTTTATCATCCTCTATTTCAATTTTTCCAAAAATACGTGAATCAGCCTTCATGGTCTTTCTCCTTCGCTCCGCGTTTTTATAAATAGTTCAGTAATGTCTGGCTTCCAACTTTCGATGCAGCTGTCAGACTGGACGTATATGCGTTGTAAGCAGCATAGTAATCAATGATAATATCCGAAATGTCACGGTTATCATTGTTAGACTTCAATTCTTCTACCGTCTCTTTCTGGTTTTCCACACGGGTCTTTGTCAGCTCCACGCGCTGCTGCAATCCGCCCACATTGGTATGTGCCACATTTACTTTATTCAGGTATCCGTCAAAATTTGAGATAAACTGCTGGTAGGTTTTTGACAGATTATCGTCTGCATAGGTAGCTTCTTTATTGGCAGCATCCAGATAGGTCTGAAGTTTCTTCTGGCTCTCTTCATCCGAATACTTATCCATAGACATCATCTTTTCAATTTGTGAAACTTTGTCATGTGCCTGTGTGGAAGCAGAAACAAGCGTCATCATCTCTGTCATGTCCCGTCCAATGTCAGTGCTTAAAACATCGCTCGCCTGTGTATTTGCCGCGAGCATGATTCCACTGGAAATTTCGAAATTGATCGGCTGGTCTTCCTTGGTATACTGTACTGCTTTCTGCATATCCGGAGTCTTCATCTTACAGTCATAGTAATATTCCGGACGAACCTCTCCAGCATCAAATCCGGTTTTGGTGTACGTGATGCTAAGATCCGCCTTTTCCCTCTTTAATGTATTGGACAAATCTTTTCCGAGAATCATTTCACCGGTATCTTTGATAAATACCATGTCATTGTCTCCGACTTTGGCTTCTCCATTGTTCGCCTTAAGCCACTCCTCTTTGGATTCGTACATGGTAAACGTACTGCCGGTTGCTGCCCCATTCTCATCTACAAATTGTCCTCTAGTCTGTCCCGGTGCAAGGTCTAATTCCACTTTCTTTCCTGCAGCTGTCGTATAACTCATACTGGAAATCGGATCAATTGCTCCCGTTCCATCCGAATTATCTTTTCCGTTAATCTTTCCATACGCCAGACGCAGCCGGTCGTAGGTATTTTCCCCGATGGAAATCGTTTCATCAAAGCTGTTTGCTGCATCCGTTGGTACATCTACGCTTCCGTATGTGTAACGCGCCTCGGAAATATCTTTATAGGATAATTTCTGATCAATCGTGTAGGATGTAGTTTCTTCATCTGTCTTAAATGTCAGCTGCTCGGTCGTGCGATATCCGGTAAATACCGTTCTGCCGGAAAAATCTGCATTTCCTTCTGCATAAATCTGATCACTTAAAGATTTCAGCTGATTCAGAATCGTTTTACGGTCATCTTCTTTTAAGGTATCCGTTGCCCCTTTGACACATAATGAGCGGACATCCGTCAGGATTGTTTTCATATTTTCCAGCGCCGTATCCGTCACATTCAGCCAGGAATTGGCATCCGAAATGTTATTGTTCAGATACTGGTCAATATGGGACAAACTGGTCTGCATACGCAGGGAGCGAATCGCAATGACCGGATCATCCGACGGTTTATTGATCTTCTTCTGCGTTGTCATCTGGGTATTATATTTATCCACAAGCACCTTATTTGCATTGATATTGCTCTTTGTGTTGCTTGTGATCATATTATTGGTAACTCTCATAGGATCTCCCTCCTAAGTTTTATGCTGTCAGCTCACACGGTTTCATCCGCAGGCATCATACCACCCCGGTCTCATTGATCAGTTTGTCATACATCTCCGACATCACGGAAATCATCTTAGATGCCAGATTGTACGCATTCTGGAATTTGATCAGGTTCATCGCTTCCTCGTCTTCATCCACACCGGATACCGAGGTACGCTGTGTCGCGATCGCGGTAGACAGGTTCGAATAATTATTGGAACTTGTTGTTGTCTTGTTCACGTCAACCGTCACATCTGAAATCAGTGTTTCGAGGAACGTCTCCGCAGAATCTCCGCGGAACATCCGCACATCCTTCTGCAGCTTCAAAAGATCCTCAACGGTATCGTATTTCGCCTCACCCTGTGTAATCTGGGTTGACGTTGCAAAGTAGCTGGAATCCTTTAATGATTTGCTGTTTACTGCAAGGGTTGTCGCTGTAAACTGATAATAACTGTCCCCATCGGATGACAGTTCAATATCCGTTGTCCATCCGTCTTTCTTTGCCGCCTGTACTTTCGCATCCCACGAATCTGCATCAAACGTGTTTCCGGTTGGGGAAGTTCCCACAAAAAAGGCTCCCATTTTATCGCCATCTAATGTAACACCCTGTTTTTCAATATCATTGAATGCCTGGGTAAAATTACGCAGGAACTCATTGATCTGATTCTGATAATATGGAATTCCCATTGCATCCATGGAAGAACCGGTTGTCAGATAATTGCTCTGCCCGTCTCCCTTGACACGGTCAGCTTCTGCCTGATCTGCCATCTGGGATTCCGGAGCAAGCTTAAATGTTACACTGTTTACCCCGTTTTCACCGACTTTTGCTGTCCATCCATCATAGTAATAAAACTTATTATTTACCATAATCCGGCCTTTATTCGCCAGTGACAGTTCATTCACTTTTGTATCCGGAATCTTTATCGTAATAGAAGACAGATCTGCATCCGAGACCGTTCCCTTCATATTTTCATTGTTATTTCCGTCACGGATCATAAACAATGCCTTGAGGCTTCCGTTGGCACTGGCACCTTTGGCATTAAATTCCATTCCGGTATCTTCCCAGGTAATGGCATACATGCCCTCGGCATCCATCTGATTGTTCAGATACTTTGAAGAGGTGCATTTTAATGTCCGGTAATCGTTTCCGTCTACAAGTGTCTGTCCGTTGATATATACGCGGTAATTGGTTCCTCCTAAGTTTTGTCCGTTGGAGTTTGTCACCTCGAATTCTTTCGTCTCTACATCTGCAATCCCTGAAAGCTCATCAATCAGATTCGCGCGTTGGTCGCGCAGCTCATTTGCATGCCCTCCGCGTACTTCAATATTATTAATCTGCTTGTTGAGCACCGAAATTTTCTCTGCAATGGAATTGATATTATCCACAGAAGCCTTGATCTCTTCGTTGGTATCCTCCTGAATCTCCGTCAGGCTCTTGGACAAAGCATTAAAATAAGTGCAAAGGCTCTGTGCCTGATGAATAAACTGATTGCGGACGGCTTTCACTTCTCCCTGTGTCTTTAAGGTATCCAGATCCTTAAACATCTGGGAAAAAATACTGGAAAATCCTTTCTGCGATTGCTCATCATCCCGGAAGATTGTCTGGACCTGATCCACATAATACAGTTTCTGTTCGAAAAATCCCCGGCTTGAATTACTCTGCCAGTATTTTTCATCATAATAGAGATTTCGCTCCTGTGTCACGGAAGTCACTTCCACACCGGTTCCGACACTGCCGTATCTGGTATATACACGGATCGGATCGGTTGCGGACAGATTTGCCGTCTGTCTGGTATATCCTTTGGTCTGCACATTTGCAACGTTGTTTGCCGCTGTATTCACTGAGGTCTGAAATGCCGACAACGCACTTGCCCCGATATTCAATCCAAAAAATTGTGATGGCATAACTACGCCTCCTTATCTCTATTTCAATCCTGTCACGATCAGTTCTGTCATCTGACTGATTACCGTCATAAAACGGCTGGACGCATTATATGCAGACTGGAATTTAATCATGTGTGTCAGTTCCTCATCGGAGGAAACGCCCATCGTCTGCTGTCTCTGGTTGTCGATGGAAGACAGTGCCCCCGTCAGTGTCTCACTTGCCGACTGGAAAGTGCTTCCATCATTTCCGATCTGCCCGATCAGCTTGTTATAATAGCCTTCAAACGTACACGGCTTTTTGTCGTACGGATTCAGTGTCATTTCCTTGTCGTTCCAAAGGCTCATCAGTTTTTCACCCAATGGATAATCCGTACCGTTCTGATTCTTGTACGGCATCAGTGTGATCTGCTTGCGCAACTCTTTATTGATGCTGATATTGTTCAGGGAATACAGCGTCGTGGGATCATTTTCGTCCTCTTCGTTGTATACATAGTAGGTATTCCCATCATCTCCTGTCACCTTGGTATAACGATCCATTCCCACACGGGTAAACAATTCCCTCGGTGGCAGCTGCCCGTCTTCCCCGACCGCACAGTTTGCGGCATCCAGAACTTTCTTTCCCTTTAATGATACCTGATTCCCATCGGCATCGGTATAGGTGACATCCGTATCTACTGTCTTATTCGGACAGTATGCATCGTTGATTTTTGTCACAATATTGTGAAGCAGTGCAGAAACCTGTGCTTCTGTCTCCATCATGGTACAACCGGAAATACGGTCATACGCCTCTTCGCTTTCCAGATCCTGATACGTTCCGTATCCGTCCCCACGGGCAAGAAGTTTGGCTTTAATACTTCCCACATCGGTATTTAAATCCGTGGAAATCACTTCGTTCTTTTTAAATACGCGGACATACTGCTGCTTGTCCACATCAGAAAGCTGCGTCCAGTACGGTGTGTAAAATCCGGTTTCTTTGTCTTCCTGCAGTCCGATGTTATAGCACTTATTGTCATCGATAAACGGTGTGCTTTCAAAATCTACATACGTAAATCCCGTCGCATCTTCCTTAATGGAGACACTTCCGTATCCGCCCAGCTCATCCAGCAGATTGTCACGCTCATCTCGCAGGGTCATTGCAGTTTCCTGTCCGCCAGCTTCTACTTTCTGAATCTGTAGGTTCAGTTCATAGATACGGTTTCCGATCTTGTTTACACGGTCAACATCATCTTTAATTTGTTCATTGATATTGGATTGGTACGATTTCATGTCATCATACAATGACTTCGTACGGCTCAGCAGAAGATCCGCTTTTTCAAGTACCAGATTCTGTTGTGTGGAATTATCCATATTAGGCTCCAGTTCCTGAAATGCCTGATGCAGATCACTGACACTCTGTTTGAACTGTTCTCCGTTTAATTCCTGAAACAGATCCTGCACATAATCCGTGATTTCATAAAAAGAAGTATAAAATCCCTTGCGTCCATTCTCCTGCCGATAAGATTTGTCTAAGAAAATATCCCTTGCATGAACCACATCCCCAATGGATACACCCAGCCCATACTGCTGCATGTTCACATTTTTATTCGGGTCCTTTAATTTATTATAAGTTTTATCTGCAAAACGAACCTGCTGACGGACATATCCTGTTGTATTCACATTTGCAAGGTTGTTTGCCGTTGTATTCAGTGCATACTGGGCATTCTGAAGTCCAGATGCCCCAATATATAAGCTTCCGAATCCGTTTCCCATTCTTTTGTTCCTCCTTAACTCATTGCGTCAAATCCGCTGCTGCCCAGCAAGCTTCCTGTATTGCAGGCAGTTTTGTCATAATTGGCGGTCTCAGGGGCCTGCCGCAAACTCTTGAACAACGTAAGGTCGAATTCGTTTAACTCTATGGCCTGTTTAATCAGAGCCACGTTCTGATCATTCAGATGATTCATCCGGTCTGCTGCCGCAAGCAGACGGTCTCTCGCTTCGGTCAGTTTTTTCTGTACATCCGGCTGCGACTCCAGCAAAGTGATCAGTCTGGTAACTGTCATCTTTTCTTCTGTACGTCCGAGTACATTGGCAATATCCTTTAAGAGCTGTACCTGCTGGTTGCTGTGTGTCACCAGATCATCACTTGCCAGCTGTTCCAGACATGTCAGTTTTTCCAGTTCCGGAACATCTGCCCGAATCAGGATGTCTGTCTTTTTTTCTCCATAAGAAATCAATGTCTGGTAAATCTTTTCTTCTTCTTCCAGTACTGTTACAAGCTCTTCTACTAAACTAGCCACTTCAAAAACCTCTCTCGTCTGCCTTTTGCATCAGGCATTATACTTTTCAAGTAATTTGCTGGCAAAATCGCCAGGCTCAACGGAATATGTTCCCGCATCAATCATTGATTTGAGCTGGCTTACCTTATCTTCCCTGATATCCGAAGCTTCTGATACTGCACTTTTTGCGACCTGATAATCACGTCCGGCCTGTGAAATGGACACCTGATCTCTCGGACCTGCTGCATTCTGCGCCTTCTGTGTCTTTAAATTCTTTTGTATACCGTATAACTGTGCTACCTGGTTATATGCATCTATACGCATGCTCAGCATCTCCTTTCTTCCTTGAAATAAGCTTCCGAAATGCATCTGTTCTTGCATCTCTATACATTGTTTATCGGTTCGTTTGGCAGATACTTTAGCTTTTTTTTAAATTTACAGATGCGGGCAGTTTTGCTTGACAAGAGCCTCTGATATGAATTATACTTAAATCTCCGAGTAGCCGGGGTGGTAGCGGTACCTTGTACCAACAATCCGCTATAGTTGGGGTGATATCCCGCAGAGGGTCAGGGCGGTGGAGCTGCCCTTCGCAAGTGGCGTTGACGTCTGGGTCTTGCGCAATGGGAATTCGTGAACCGGGTCAGGGTAGGAATACAGCAGCCCTAAGCGAAAGCTCTCATGTGACGTGAGGGTGCCTGGGGGGAGTTAACTGCAAAGGTAACGTCTATTGTTTCTGATTCGAAGCGGGATACTCGGTTCTTGTTGTATTCTGTTTTTAAGAATACAACCTACGCACTTGTTTTGCGCGTAGCGCAATTCTCATAACAAGTGCTCCTTTATTCTTCTTTTCCAGAATATGACCTACGCATTTGCCTTACACGTAGCGTAACTTTCATGGCAAATGCTCCTTATTCTGTTTTTCAAGAATACAACCTGCACATTTATGAAATTTTAAAAGGAGGCCGCATTATGCGCCTCCTTCTTTTATTTCCTATATTTCCCCGGTCTATTCCGCATATTGTGCATCAAACAGTTCCAACAAAAAATCATGGTACAAACGCTGATACTCTTCATGAAAAGCTGCCGCAATATTCGCATCCCCGCCTTCCATCTGTGCTGCCTCAAATAATGCAAATGCATTCTCATAAACCTGCGGATTCTTCTCATAAAATGCTTCCGTCAATCCATCCTGAAACGCGAACTGCGCCGCCTGTGAAAGATTGTCCATAAAATCCTCCCGGCTGACATTACCGGATTCCTCATAATCCGACAGAAAAATATGCTTATCCGCAGATTTTACAAAATCCTCGTATGCTTCCCTTACATCCTCATAAGTAAGTGGAACATAATGTTCTTTCCAGTAGGCATCAAATGCATCCTTATCTTTAAACTGTTCAAAAATTTCTTCCATAATAACTCCATTCTCCTTATCTTTCCTTACCGCCTGTCAGATTTGCAGCGCCGATGATTCCCGCCTTATTTCCAAGAACCGCACATGCAACTTTCGGAATAAACGCCTTGCTGCCACCAAAGCATTTATCCTGAATGTATGTTTCAAGAGGCTCTGTCAGTTTTTTCCCCTGATTGCAGATTCCTCCCGATAACAAAACAATATCCGGCCGGAAAATATTGACAAAATTTGTAATGGTTTCTCCAAGATAGCAAATATAATCATTTACTACTTTTTCTGCTGCTGTATCCCCATCCTGTGCGGCATCAAACGGAATTTTTCCATTCATGTGCGAAAGATCTCCCTGACACATTGTATTCAGGATGGATTCCGGGTGCTGCTGCGCGGCTCTTTTTGCATCGCGGATCAGCGCTGTCGCCGATACATATGCCTCCACGCAGCCTTTCCGTCCGCATGTGCACGGCTCACCGCCACATATCAGACTTGTGTGTCCGAGTTCGGCACCGCCTGCATGTGCGCCCTCAAACACCTTTCCATCGAGAATAATTCCACCGCCCACACCAGTTCCAAGAGTCAGCAGAATCGCATTTTTTGTATTCCGCGCCGCACCGGCTTTTACTTCACCCAAAGCCGCACAGTTTGCATCATTGGAAACTGCAATCGGACAGGAAAAGTACTTCTTTAACTGCTCTGTGAGCGGAACATTTTCCCACCCGAAATTATTGGAATACAACACAACTCCATGTACTGCATCAATCGTTCCCGGGCTTCCGATTCCTATACTCTTCAGCTGTGTTTCCCCGATACCTTTCTGCTTCAAAAGCGTTTTTACCAGTTCTGCCATATCCCTTATGATGTCCTGATACGGTCTCTCTACATTCGTCGGCACAGATGCTTCTGCAATTATATGCTGTTGTTCGTCAACAATCCCTGCTTTTATATTGGTTCCACCAAGATCAATTCCTGCTCTGTACATTTCTTCCTCACTCAGTCTGTTATGATTCTAATCATACTTACTCTGTCAATATATTGGTTTCAAAGAAAAAAGTCAAATAGTAACTTCAAAAACACGCGCCATGACCGGCTGCTCATATTCCACCGTGATTGTATGATCCTGATTGATGCGCACATGCTGTGCCTCTTCCACCGAATATATCATATTCTTCCTGATCACTGGTAGACTGGATACTTAACCGGGACAACAGGGCATAGTCCATGCGCAAGCCTCCACTGGAACAATTTTCGCGCTGTCCCACCAGATTCCCTTTGCGTACCATCCGGCATCAATAACAAAATATTCACATCCGGCCTTTGCTGCAGCATCAATCAGCGGTAATTCTTTTTCCGTCGTTGGATCTGCCCACAGACAATTCATATAATCATTAAAAATTACCGGGAGTGTATCGTTGTCACGGTTTTTTCTGCGGATTCTTCGCCGGTATTCCGTTATTGCAGAAAATGCATCTGATATATCTGCCCGCACTGCACCCACTGCTGCCGGCACACTTTCAAATGTCTCTCCTGGGCGCAGCACCTTACTGAAATGTGACTGTATCTCGTTTGGCTCGCTGACATTCAAAACATAATGATCATTCTGGTCTGCGATCTCATAATGCCAGGAACCATTGTTTTCAATCTGCCAGATCAGCCCCGCGCCACTCTGCGGATGGCTCAGAAACCCCATCGGCAGATACTCTTTTGTGGACCAGTTCCCGGTATTGTAAACTTCTATTGTTTTGGAACTTCTCCGGATACTTTTCGTCTGTGTCACCGGAAATCCAAGCTCTTCAAACGAATATCTGCGCCAGTTCAGCTCTTTCTGCCACCCATTATGCGGAATATACAAAAAGTTTCCATCTCTCTTAATTCCAGAGCAGGTAAAGGAGGACAGGTACGTCAGTACCTGTTCCTCCTCTCCCTCATTCGTTACATGGTTGACAAATCTTGCCACCGGCACTCCGTCATAAAACTGTATGTCGGTCTGTACACAGACTCCGGTAAGAGGATCTTTCTGCCGGATCTGAAGCATTCTCCCGGATTCATTCTTTGTATCCTGCATATTTTCATATTTCAGATAACATCCGGGAGAAGTCACCACATATTTATTTCCATGCCGCTCATATGGACGATCATAGTCAAGCTGATCATTTTCGCCCATGGCAAGTACCGTATTTTCACGCACAAATACAGTCAGAAAAAAATAATCATAGACTATGGAACGTGCCAAAGAGCTCTTAGAGCAGCCTGATATAAAAATCATGGATATTGCGGAACGTTTAGGCTATGCCGATAACCACTATTTCAGCAAAGCATTCCGGACCTATTACCATGTCACGCCAACGCAATACCGCAATCAGCTGCAGAACCCTTAAGGGTTCTGCACGCGTGTCCATACCTGCATTTCGTTTTCTCCGCGGTTTGCCCATGTGTAATACGGAATATAATGCAAACGTACCTTTTGCTTCTGCGGCTTTTGATACATGTGATAGAGAGTCTCCTCTGCATCCCCACTCTCTGTCAGCCGCCACCCGTCTGTTTCTACCATTTTTACTACGGTATCGCAGATTTTTCCCTCCGACACCGATGCATGCATATCTGTATCGACCAGCAGTTCATGCAGGTTCTTTCCATTGTCTTTCTCTTCAAGGCAGTAAACCACAGGGCCGCGCATAATCGCTGCCTTGCCAATATCCTCGCGGACACGCTCCGATGCTGCAAACATCTGTACCTCCATTGGAAAATCAATACAGAAGGTTTCTTCCCTGTTCCACACTTTTTTCAAATACAGGTATCCATCTTTTTCTTCCTGTTCGGCATGCTCTATTCCGGAAATTTTATAATTTTTACACCATCCCGGTATCCGGAGTGCCAGCGTCATTTTTGCATTTTCAGCCTGCACACGGATCTTTATGTTTCCTTCCCATGGCATATCTGATTCCATCTGCACGTTTACCGTTTTCCCATTCACCGTTTTTTCCACATTGCTTCCCATATACAAATGCACAAACAGCGTATCCTCATTTTCTGTAAATGCATAAGATCCAATGGAACTGATCAGGCGCGCAAGATTTGGCGGGCAGCATGCACATCCGAACCATTTCTGCCGTACCGGTTTGACATGAAATTTCCGTTCATCTTTGTGGCACGCCTCCGGCAGCACCTCCAGCGGATTCACATAGAAAAAGCTTTTTCCGTCCAAAGCCATTCCGCTTAATACGCCATTATACAATGCCCGCTCCATAATATCTGCATATTTTGCATCCGGAACAATTTCCAGCATACGCCGCGCCCAGAACATCAGTCCGATCGATGCACAGGTCTCTGCGTATGCCGTATCATTCGGAAGATCATACGGAAAAGAAAAGGCTTCTCCCAAATGTGTTGCACCGATGCCCCCTGTAATATACATTTTCTTTTTCGTCACATTATTCCACAGACGTACACATGCCTGATACAGTTCTTCGTCCTTTGTAATACGTGCAATATCTGCCATACCGGAATACAGGTACACGGCACGGACTGCGTGGCCAAACGCCTCATCCTGCTGCCGTACCGGCAGATGTGCCTGATAATAGCTATACCGCAATTCATTCTCATGCCCTTTCTTTACGGTTTCCGGATGTTCTTTATCAAAGTAATATGGTTTTGTGCCTCTTTCATCAATGAAAAAGCGGCTTAAATCCAGATACTTTTGTTTTCCTGTAACTTCGTAAAGACGGACGAGTGCCATTTCTGCAATTTCATGTCCCGGATATCCCTTGCATTTTCCTTCCTCCGGTCCGAAATAATCTGCAGCGTAATCCGCGAATCGTTCCGCCGCATGAAGCAGTTTATCTTTTCCCGTTGCCTCATAATATGCCACAGCGCCTTCGATCAGATGCCCCATACAGTACAATTCATGATGGTCGCGTAAGTTGGTAAAAATACCATCTTTTCCATTGATAATATAATATGTGTCCAGATATCCGTCTTCCTGCTGTGCCGCACAGACAATATCAATTGCAGCATCTGCAACCTTTTCCAGATCCGGATCGGGATGCTGCGTCAGCGAATATCCGACCGCTTCCACCCACTTGGAGAAATCCGTATCCTGAAATACATATCCATAAAACTCATCCTTGAGATTTTCGGGATCTTCCGGTAACATCTCAAATCCACGGTATGTATACGAAGGTTCTTTATATGCAGCTCCCTGTTTTCTCTTTTGCCGGTTCATTTCTGCTGCCACTTTAAAATTATGCATACAATAACTTGGTGCTGCGCCTTCTACTTTATCATTCAACGCATTCCACTGATAAGGGATCACCTCCGTACGCACCAGTTCCATCTCATTTTTCCAGAATTTATCTGTAATCTGCATCCTGCGCAATGAAACAGGATATGAAAATTTTTCTTTTTCCATATGCATTCCTCCTAATGTATAATCAAGAAATCACTATCCAATTTATCTTCTTTGTTATATACTTATAGTATATATTTTATGTCAAAAAATCCATTGTCAAACCGGAAAGCAGCATGTATAATTTCATCTGAGCAAGGCATTTAAAAAACAGTTTGGAGTATCCCCTTCCAAATACAGAAAAGCATTCTGTCAATATCTTGTTTCCACATAGAAACCACTTTCCTGTAACTCCTTTTTTGTTATTTTTCTTCCCCAGTGAACGGTGGTATTATAGTTTCCTTCCACGACCGTAAGCGTATTTCCGTTCTTCTGGAGAACCATAACGGAATGTTCGTTTCCGATGCGGATATGATCGCCTGCCTTGATCCTGCTGAAATTGCTGTGTTTTGTCACCGGTGCATATTTGCCAAACACTTTATCACTGATTTCTCCACACAGGGCAATACATCCATAACACTGACAGTTCGTGGCTTCCCAGAAATACTGCCGGTTTTCGTTTGTCCAGGACAGACCCTCTTTGTAAGTCTTTTTCATAGCCATAATCTTACGTCTGGCCTGTTTTGTGGTAATTTTTTTACTCACACCGACCTTGCAGGTCATAGAACCGATCAGATTTCCACCGGAAACCGAAATCATTGCTTTTCCCGGTTTGATTGCTTTTACCAGACCTTTTTTATCTACTGTTGCGACCTTCGGATTGGATGATTTCCACACCATCTTTCCGGTCGTTCCATTACACACAAGCTGCTTTGTTTTTCCAACACGGAGTGCCACATCATATGTATTCATCGACGCGGTACCAACGATGTCTATGTTTTTCTGACCGCTGTCTGCCGCCATAACCACTCCATCTGAGGGATACCAGACAAAAACGCACATAAAAAGTATAAAACTGATCCATCTCTTTATATATCTCTTCACAACTGCAACCTCCCACCTTGCTCTTTTTGTCACTGTTTTCAGTAACACTTTTCTATATTCTATAATCATGCGACTATTGCTGTCAATAGTTTTCCCTCCGAACGGGCATGGAAAACAGATGATTTGCTGCAGCAAAAAAGGATAGACAGTTAAACAACCATCTATCCTCTGAAATGCTTATTTTATGCGTTTTAAAGATTAACCAAAATATCTCTTTAACAGACCAGCAAACGCTTTTCCGTGTCTAGCCTCGTCTCTTGCCATCTCATGAACGGTATCATGGATTGCGTCAAGGTTTGCTGCCTTTGCTCTCTTTGCAAGATCTGTCTTTCCTGCAGTCGCTCCATTCTCAGCTTCTACTCTCATTTCGAGGTTCTTCTTTGTAGAATCTGTTACTACTTCACCAAGAAGCTCTGCAAATTTTGCAGCGTGCTCTGCCTCTTCATAAGCAGCTTTTTCATAATACATTCCGATCTCCGGATATCCCTCACGGTGGGCAACTCTTGCCATAGCCAGATACATACCAACTTCAGAGCACTCTCCCTCGAAATTTGCGCGAAGATCTGCAAGAATGTCTTCACTCACGCCTTTTGCAACACCAACTACATGTTCGGAAGCCCAGGTCATTTCACCCTCCTGCTTTACGAACTTCTCTGCCGGTGCATGGCAGATCGGGCACTCTGCCGGTGCAGCCTCACCTTCATAAACATAACCACATACGGTACATACAAACTTTGCCATTTTAAATGTCCTCCTTATTATAAATTTAATTAATGGGTGTTTTTCTTTTTGCAGTCCGGGCATAATCCGGAAAACAAAATGGAATGGTTTTCAATTGTTCCATCAAACTGCTCCGCTGCAATCTGATTTAACTGTTCCTGGGAAGGCATGTCCAGATCCATCACACATCCACACTCTCTGCAAGAAAAGTGGTAATGCGGTGCCGGGTTTCCGTCAAATCTGTCCGGGCCTCCACTGACAGTAATTTTTTGAACCTCCCCCAGATCAGACAAAAGAGAAAGATTCCGGTAAACAGTTCCGAGACTGATATTTGGAAATTCGTCTTTGATACTCATATAAACCGTTTCCGCAGTCGGATGATCATAGCGGCCTGTCAGGCACTGCCGGATCGCCTCCCGCTGACGACTTCGTTTTATCATAATACTCTCCCTCATTTCTCCATTAGTCCAAAACGATAATAGGAACTGTTACTGACATTATAATAATACTTTAGTACCAAAATGTCAATCCTTTTTTCAAAATAAACGACATATTTTTTTCCCCGGCTCATAAACTATACAAGACATCAAATACAAAACAGGAGAATTCTTCAATTGAGACGATTTATTACTTATATTTATGAATATGAACAGGGAAACCGCGGACGAAATACCGGGTTCATCCGCACCGATCTGCGCGAAAACAGCTGCCGTATGGAACTTCAGATCCGGGGGTTTGACCGTTTCAAGGGAAAATGTCCGGTCTATCTGACAGTATATGAAAATGGTCTGCAGGCTATACCTGTTACCGAATTATTGCTCACGCAGGGTATGGGAACCTGCAGCTTTACCTGTGAAAATAATCGGATCGGAAACAGTGGTTTTGACGTGCATCAGGCACAGACCCTGACCATTGCCTGTGGCAACGGAAGGTTTCTGACCGGATGCCTTTCTTCCGCTCCGGTTCCGGAGGCACTCCGGGGAGAATTTTTAATCTTTCAGAAAAAAGAAGCGGTACCGCCTGCCGCTCAGGCACAGACAGAGCCGGTCATACAGACGCAATCTACAACCGAACCAGAGCGATTCCGTCAGCCGCAAGCCATGCCAGAACCGGTACCCGTCCGACAGTCACAAGCCATGCCAGAACCGGAACCCATCCGGCAGCCCGAAACTACTCCTCAACCGGAAACGATCCAACAGCCGAAAACAATCCCTCAACCAGAAGCAGTCCGGCAGCCACAAGCCTCTTATCAGAAAGTAGAAATTCAGGATATCCGAAAGCTTCCAAAAAGCAACTGGAATCTGTGCAACAATCGTTTTCTTCTGCACGGTTTTTTTAATTATCACTATCTCATGTTGAAAACGCTGGAAATGAATGGAGAAAAACAACAGTTTCTTGGAATTCCTGGAATCTATGAGCAGCCGGAACGTATGATGGCAATGCTCTTTGGTTTCCCGGAATTTGAGGCAGCAGCCGCAGTATCCTCAGACTCCAAAGACATGACCGGAGTTTTCGGATACTGGATGTGTCCGCTTAATCAGGATTAATCATGCAAAACTGCGCATGATCCCGCCACTTTTGATTGAGCATCATATAATCATGGCAGATACCTTCGTACACGAACCCCACCCGTTCAAGCAGCCGGATACTTGCCGTATTATCCGGAAGTGCCCATGCCATGGCACGGTGAAGTTTTAAATCCCGGAACACCAGATCCATAATAAAACGCAGTGATTCCGTTGCGTATCCGCGATGATGATATGCTCTAGAAAACTTATATCCAACCTCACACTGTTCAGAAAATCCACGCGTAATATGATGTACGCATATCGTCCCTATGATACGCTCCGGATGCTCTTTCTCATATACATAAAACCGGAACAGCGTTCCCTGTACTGCCATGTTATACTCAAACAAGAGCATCTGTCTCTGGAACTGGCGGGTATAAAAATTCGGCATCCGGTCCGGCTCAAATTTTTCAAACAGTTCTTTATCCCGCATATAAAAATCCAGTACCGCATCTGCCTGATCCGGCTTTATTATTTTTAAAAGAAGACGTTCTGTCTCATATGCAAATAACATACTTCTTCCTTCCATATGATTTCTATGGTATAGTATTATACTGTAATTAAAAGGTTACTTATCCCCATAATTATCATAACGATTTCAAGGAAGAATGTCTATGACTGATGATGAAAAATTTATGAAAGAAGCCTTAAAACAGGCGAAAAAAGCCTATGCGATCGATGAAGTCCCGATTGGATGTGTGATTGTCCAAAACGGTAAAATCATCGCAAGAGGATATAACCGGCGCAACATTGATAAAAATACGCTTGCCCATGCAGAACTGTCTGCCATCCGCAAAGCAAGTAAAAAAACAGGTGACTGGCGGCTTGAGGACTGCGACCTCTACGTCACATTGGAGCCATGCCAGATGTGTGCCGGTGCAATTGTACAATCCCGTATGCGGCGGGTAATCATCGGTTCCATGAATCCCAAAGCCGGATGTGCAGGATCTGTCCTGAATCTTCTGCAAATGCAGCAATTTAACCATCAGGTGGAAATTACCAGAGGTGTTCTTGAAGAGACCTGTTCTTCCATGCTTTCTGCTTTTTTCCGGGAACTGCGCCAGCGCAAAAAGAAGCCGGCTAAATCTGAATGATCTTCGCCTCGTGATGCATTGCAGGAATGATTTTTTCCATCAGATCTGCAGTGCGCACACGCAGGCTGGACGTATTAATACACGGATGACATCCCACATATTCTCCCTTTAAAACATCTTCATCAATGACCAGCTGCACATGATTTTCAGTATCATTCATAAGCCCCAGCACGCTGACAGATCCCGGTGTGATATCGAGGTATTCTTCCATATACGATTCATTGGCAAAAGAAAGCCGGCTTGTACTAAGCTTTTTTGACACATCCTTTGTCACGAGACGTTTATCTCCCACAATCATCAGAAGATAAAATTCTTTTTTATTTGCCGTACACAAAAACAGATTCTTGCATATGGTAGCTTCCAGCACGCGGTCTGCCTCCTCACATGCTTCCATCGTCATCAGAGCTTCATGATCCACCCTGTCATATATAACGCCAAGTTTATCTAAAAAATCATACACACGGATCTCCTTTTCCAGTCTTCCTGCCGTATCCGCGGGTCTTCCCTGTTCCAGTTTCAACATAATTCTTCCTCTTTTTCTTGTATTTTGTACTCATCATACCCCTCTTTTTTGCATTTGTATATAAATTTCTGCATAGACTAAAACCAAGATGGCTGCTTTTAGAGCCGCAGCCCAACGGTAAGGAGACAAATTATGTGTGGAATTTCAGGCTTTTGCGATTTTTCATTAAACTACTATGACAAAAAAACCTTCTGGGAAACGATCCTTGTACAAATGCACGAAACTTTAAAGCACCGCGGTCCGGATCAGGCGATGATTGATCTACAGCCACATGTGGGGCTGTCACATGCACGCCTTTCCATCCGCGATCTTAAAAGCGGTATCCAGCCTATGACACGTACTTTCCACGGGAAAACCTGTTCCATTGTTTACAATGGAGAAATTTATAATCACCGGGAACTGCTGCCCGAACTGCAGGCAGCCGGATATCGCTTTACCACAACATCAGACACGGAAATCATTCTGTGCGCTTATATGCATTTTGGAAAAAATTTTGTTGAAAAATTAAATGGAATTTTCGCATTTGCAATCTGGGACGATACCAACAGAGAACTGCTTCTCTACCGTGACCGTGCCGGCACAAAGCCTTTGTTTTATACACAGACCGGAAGCTCATTTGTTTTTGGATCGGAACCCAAAGCATTATTTTGTCATCCGGATGTCACTCCATCCATTGACAAAAACAGTCTGCAGGAAATTCTGGCAGTCGGTCCGGCACGCACCTCCGGAAACGGCGTATTCACAGGCGTAAAGGAAGTTATGCCGGGACATTATCATATATTCTGTCCGGACGGACAGCACGACATTCTCTACTGGGATCTGCCCTGCCGGGAACATAAAGAGTCCTATGCCCAAACCGTACAGACCGTTTCCTTTCTCGTGCGTGACACTGTAGAACGACAGATGGTGTCCGATGTTCCGGTATGCACCTTTCTCTCCGGCGGCATTGATTCTTCGATTGTCACTGCATTAGCCGCCCGCCATATGCAAAAAGAAGGAAAAATTTTAAACACGTTTTCTTTTGACTTCTCTGAAAACGAGAAATATTTTAAGTCCAATGCCTTTCAGCCGGAACGGGATCTTCCTTACGTCAACCGGATGCTGCAATATTGTAAAACATCCCACACCTATTTAGAGTGCAGCCAGGAGGCTCTCTTTGCCGCCCTGTCCGATGCGGTCACCGCCAAAGACCTTCCCGGAATGACCGATGTGGACGCCTCTCTTTTGTATTTTTGTTCCGAAGTCGCCAAACATAATAAAGTAACACTCACCGGAGAATGTGCCGATGAAATTTTCGGCGGCTATCCATGGTTTTACCGACCGGAACTTATGAACCGGGATGGTTTTCCATGGTCTGCCGATCCTGCTGCACGTACCTCCATTCTTTCCGATGACGTGCTTCGCACGCTGGATCTGGCAGAATATTCTCATGCACGCTATGAGGAAACACTCTCCCACGTTCCGCATCTGGATGGCGAATCCCCTGAGGAAGCCCGCCGTCGTGACATTGGCTATCTGAATATCAAATGGTTCATGCAGACCCTGCTCGACCGCATGGATCGCACCAGCATGTACTCTTCCCTGGAAGCCCGTGTCCCATTTGCCGATCACCGGATCATGGAATATGTTTTCAATGTGCCGTGGCAGATGAAATATCGGAATGGAGTCGAAAAATCCCTGTTGCGGGATGCCTGTGCCGATCTGCTGCCACGGGAACTGCTCTGGCGCAAAAAAAGTCCGTATCCAAAGACATACCATCCGGCCTACGAACAGATGCTGATCAGGCGCATGCGGGAAATTCTGAACGATCCGAATTCTCCGGTACTGCCGCTTCTGGACCGTTCCAAAACAGAAGCTTTCCTTGCCGCACCAAAGGAACTCGGCAAACCATGGTTCGGCCAGTTGATGGCAGGTCCGCAGCTCATTGCTTACTTTATCCAGATCAACACCTGGATGCAGATCTATCATTTGTCCATCTGACGTCCCGACACCGAATATCAATCATTCTTCACTAAAAAAGGAGTTGCCCCGCAAAAGGCAACTCCTTTTTGTAGTACAGCATCAACTGCAGTTTTTATCGTTATATTTCACATTATCCCTTGACACTTCCCAGTGCAATACCCTGAACGATATGCTTGGAAAGAATCAGATATACAACGATAACCGGCAGGATCGAGAATGTAATCATCACATATACCTGGCCCATATCAAACTTCAACCAATCTGCTGCACGAAGCTGTGCAATCAGAATTGGAAGTGTTTTCTTTTTATCATCATGCAGAATCAGTGCCGGTGTAAAATAATTGTTCCAGCTGCTGACGAAAGTGAAGATTGCCTGTACGGCGATCGCCGGTTTCATCAGTGGAAGTACAATACTGTTGAATGTACGGAACTCTCCGGAACCATCAATTCGTGCGGCCTCTATCAGAGACAGTGGAAGTGCACTCTCCATGTACTGCTTCATGTAGAAGAATACAACCGGAGAAGCGATTGTCGGAACAATCAGTGGAATGAAGGAATCCATCATTCCCATCTTTGTCACTAACTTGATAAATCCAAGTGCAGTAACCTGTGTCGGAATCATCATGATCATCAGGATGAACGGATAAATAAACCGTTTCATTTTGAAATCATATGCATGAATGGCATATGCTGTCATGGTTGAGAAATAAGTACAAAGCACTGCCGAGCAAGCGGCGATGATCAGACTGTTAAACATTCCATACCAGATTGGAAGCGTTCCATGTACCAGATTGTTCCAGTTTGTCAGCAAATGGGTACTTGGAATTGCGGTAAATCCGGATTGTAACTCTCCGTTTGATCTGGTTGCGTTGATAAACATAATGTAAAACCAGAACAGACAGAAAAATGAGATAATAATCAATACTACATAGGCGATGATGCGCCGTGCGTGAAGTCCTACACCCTTCTGGGTGTCGTTTGTATTTGTCTTTGCCATATCAATTACCCCTTTCTCTTGTCATTGCCGGTAACCTTAAATACGATCAGGCTTAAGATTGTGGTAAGAATGAACAGTACAACAGACAGTGCACCAGCCATACCATAGTTCTTACTGAACAAATGCTTATTCAGATACATGATCAATGTCATGGTAGATCTCATCGGATCACCGGTTCCATTTGTCAAAATCTGCGGTACATCGAACAGCTGCAGACCACCGATCAGTGATGTGATGATTACATACACCAGAATCGGGCGAAGCAGTGGAAGTGTAATCTTGAAAAATACCTGTGTGGAAGTTGCTCCATCCACCTCAGCTGCTTCAAAGAGGGAAGTATCAATTCCCATCATTCCAGCCATCAGAAGGATGGTCGTGTTACCAAACCACATCAGGCAGTTCATCATGGCGATCAGGCCTCTGGCACTTCCTGCATGTGATAAAAATTTATAAGGTTCTGAGATAAATCCGATCTGCATCAGCAGGGAATTGATTGGTCCACCATCTGAAAAGAGTGTGAAGAACAACATAGAAAATGCAGATGCCATAATCAGGTTCGGCAGATAAATTACAGTTTTGAAGAATCTGGACCCTTTTAATTTCAGACGGACATCGGAAAACCATGCACCTAATAAAAGGGAGAGGAAAATCTGTGGTATGAAGCACATGATCCAAAGAACCATCGTGTTCTTAAAATATGTCCAGATATCTCCACCACTGAATAATGCCTTGTAATTATCTAATCCAACAAATGTCGGTCCAACCTGTGTTAAACCGGACATATAATTTTCGAAGAAACTGTTATAAATGGTGTTTACTAACGGTACCAGCTGAAATATTACAAATACAACGATAAATGGAATCAGAAATATGTAGCCCCATTTATTATATCTGACCGCTTTTCCTCCACTATTACTTTTCATAAGACCTACCTCCCAACTGGTATGTTATGATGAATATAGTTTTTGTTACACATAGTTTTTGTTAAAATGACCGTGCCTCCATTCCTGTATGGCAGGCACGGTCCCTGTGGTGCTTGTTAATAATCGTTTTTAGTAAGTTAACTCTGGGTACTTCTCAGTTACAGCCTTGTAGAAGAGATCAAGTGCCTCATCCTTTGTTGCTTTTCCTTCGAAGTAGTTCTTCATAGCGTTCTGGAATTCCTCGTTACATCCCTGATCGTAAGAAGAAAGGTTGCTTAAATCAAGTGTCTCAACACCTGCACAGTACATTGGAAGAGGATTCTGACCACCAAGAATCTTGCTGCTGTATTCTTTATTGTCTTTTACCTTAATTGATCCATCTGCCATTCCGTTCATAACCGTGCTGTTGTTTACGAAATCATCATCATCAACTACGATATCTTTCATAATATCGTCATCGGTTGTCATCTTTAACATAATGTCTTTTACAAGGTTAGCATTGTCCGTTCCCTGAGCTGCACAAATCCATGTACCACCCCAGAAGAATCCCTGTGGTCCCTGAGCTGCGCCCCATCCACCGTTGTAACCGATAGATCCTTCTGTATCAGCTGCCATAGAGAAGTTTACTAACCATGCAGGTCCAAAGTAGCAGAATACTTTACCCTGTGGATAGAAGCCTTTTGACCAGTCATCTGACCAGAGATCACATGTACCTGTCTCTCCTGCATCTACCTGAGCCTTGGAATCATCTACCCATTTCATAATATTGTCATCAATGCTGATCTTGTTTCCGTCTACCCACTTGGATGTTACATTGTTGGAGTATACACGGTAAGTATCGTTTGCAGAAGCGGTCATCTTGTAACCGGCATCTTTCATTTTCTTTGCCGTATCGTTATATGTATCCCAGTCCTTTACACTTTCCTGAACCTTATCCGGATCATCTGTTCCAAGAACTTCTTTTGCTGCATCTCTGTTATAGAAAAGAACACCCGGACAACCCTGCCATGAAAGACCTTTTAAAACTCCGTTGGAATCGGTAACGATATCCTTTGTGTACTGATACTGTTTTGACAGATCGCTGTCTGTAATTCCCAGATCCTTAATTGGCATCGTATAATCGGTATCTACATACTTCAATGCGTAATCTGCTTCTACCAGGAATAAGTCAATCTTATCATCTGCTGGAGCATCTGCCTGATTTAATAAGGTAGCATCCAGATTGTTCTGGTAAGCATTGTCATCGTTTGGTGTAATGTTCCAGACAACATCAACATCACCGATCTTTCCATGTGTTGCATCAACTTCCTGATAATCCGGATAGTGAGCTGTGATACGGCTCTTGAACTCCTCGTTCCAGCAATAAATGTTTAAAACCTTTCCGGTATCTTCTGCCGGAGCAGTTACTTCAGAACTGGTATCTGCCTTTGAAGTATCCGGTGTTGTTGCATTGTCGCTGCTCTCTTTACTTCCGCAGCCAGCAAACATTGTTGCTACCATTGTTGCGCACAGCAGTGCACTTACGACTTTCTTTTTCATATAAAACCCTCCTTCATATTGTTGACCTTGCGGTCTGTTTGTTGTGAAAAGAAACCTGCCGGTTTATCCCTTCGGTTGAATTGCCCCTACGGATTGTCCCGGAACTAAACTTCCTTCTATAACGACTCTCTCAACGAGAGTTGTTCTCGGTTTTTCAATGGTTCCGATGAGCCTTGTTGCAGCTTCGCTTCCAATCATTTCTGTATTCTGGCGAATTGTTGTGAGTTTTGGATATAAAAGCTGCGAGATCATCGTACCGTCATATCCGGCTACCGAAATGTCTCTCGGAATTCGAAGTCCCATTTCAATAATGACATTTCTACCTCCTATTAAAGAAGTATCATCCGGATAAATGATACAGGTTGGCGGATCTTCCAGATTCAACAGTTCCTTTGTCTGTTTTGCAGATCCTTTTGTCTCAAGATAATCAGCTGAGCGGACATATGTATCGGGAATTTCAAGCCCCAGTTCATCAATTGTCCGATAAAAACTTGCGAGCCGGTCCCGCGTAACACTTGATCCTTCCTGTCCATGAATATATGCAATTTTTCTGTGTCCCTGACTGTATATGTACTTTACTAAATCTTCCATACCCTGTATATTGTTGGAAGTAACTGCGGTGCAGTTATGATGTACATAATCAATCGTAACTACAGGTATTTCACTGTTCATCAGCTCGATCACATCCGGGTCATCAAAATTGGCACATACAATTACGACCCCCTCAAAATTCCGGTACCGGCAATGTTCATAATAGGACATTTTCCGATTTTCAAAGCAGGTGTTGATAAATGTAATATCATATCCTAACTTTTCTGCCTGAATCTTAAGTCCGTTCAGCACACCGGAGAAATATTCATGAGTCAGGCCCCTTCCGGCTTCCTCCTCGAAGAGTACCCCGATATTATATGAGCGGTTTGTCTTAAGTGCTCTGGCCGCTGCATTCGGAAAATATCCAAGTGCTTCTGCCGTTTGCTTTACCCGGTTTTTTGTCTCTTCACTGATATCTTTATGATCATTCAGTGCTTTGCTTACAGTCGCAGTAGAGACACCACATCGTTCAGCAATTGTTTTTAAAGATACCATATCGTTCCTCCAATGTTTCGGAAAACTTTCTTAATCGTTTTCGTAGCTTTAATATACCCCCGTATGGTCAGAAATGCAATAGCTTTTTGTCATTTCGTCAATTTAAACACTTTATTCTTGACTGTTTTGTGCATATTGTATGTGTATTTTGTGTCCGTGCATGCGCACGCTGTTTTATTCTTATACGTTTACGCAATTTTTTGGTTTTTTAATGTTGCGCACGCATTTGTTGCTTTCTTATATTTTTTGTTTTCGTTTTTGTTCAAGTTGCTGTATTTGCCTGTTTTAAGCCATTTTGTGTTGATTTTTTAAATTTCAGAGACTATACTCTATTTATAAAAGAGAGCACTTAAACGTTTTCGCTCTCATAGATAAGTGGCATTTAAAACAAGCACGATGGATTGATTACTCCACCAAATGCTTCTTTCCACTTTCATCTACTATGTCACAAGTAAATAATTTTATATGGAGGATACACACATGAAATTTGGATATTTCGATGATGCGAACAAAGAATATGTTATTACCTCTCCTAAGACACCACTCCCATGGATCAACTATCTGGGTTCTGAGAATTTCTTTTCTCTGATCTCCAATACCTGCGGTGGCTATAGCTTCTATAAAGATGCAAAGCTTCTTCGTCTGACGAGATACCGTTATAACAATGTTCCTTTCGACAGCAATGGACACTACTACTATATTAAAGAGGGCGATACCATCTGGAATCCCGGATGGATGCCAACCAAGACCGATCTGGACGCTTATGAGTGTCATCACGGTATGGGCTACTCCACCTTCCGGAGCAGTAAAAATGATCTGCAGGCAGAGCTGACCGCATTTGTTCCGGTTGGAAAGAACTGTGAGATCAATCAGCTGACTCTTACCAATAACAGTAAAGAGACGAAAGATTTTTCTGTTTTTTCTTATGTAGAATTCTGTTTATGGAATGCAATGGACGACATGACCAACTTCCAGCGTAATTTCTCTACCGGTGAAGTAGAAGTTCATGGATCTGCAATTTATCATAAGACCGAATACCGTGAGCGTCGTAATCACTATGCACTGTATGCAGTGAATGCCCCGATAGACGGATTTGATACTGACCGCGATTCCTTCCTTGGAGCATACGGAGAAAACTCTGCTCCCGAAGTTGTCGTGTCCGATCAGTCCAAAAACTCCATTGCCAGCGGATGGGCTCCGGTAGGCTCCCATCATCTGAAAGTGTCTCTTGCTCCCGGCGAATCCAAAACTTTCGTATTTATTCTGGCATACATAGAGAATCCTGTTGAAGAAAAATGGATCGGACGCGCCGAAGATGGAAAGATTAACCGCACACGTGCGGAAGCTCTGATGAAAGAATTTGATACCAAAGAAAAATCAGAAGCAGCACTGGCTGAACTGAAAAAATACTGGGATGAACTGCTTTCTCACTTTACGGTATCCTCTTCCGAGGAAAAACTGGATCGTATGGTAAACATCTGGCATCAGTATCAGTGTATGGTCACATTTAATATGAGCCGTTCTGCTTCCTACTTCGAATCCGGTATCGGACGAGGCATGGGATTCCGTGATTCCTGTCAGGATCTGCTTGGTTTCGTACATCTGATTCCTGACCGCGCAAGAGAGCGTATTCTGGATATTGCAGCAACACAGTTTGAAGACGGAAGTGCATATCATCAGTATCAGCCTCTGACCAAGAAAGGTAATTCTGATATCGGAAGCGGTTTCAACGATGATCCGCTCTGGCTGATTGCAGGTACCGCAGCATACATTAAAGAAACCGGGGATTACACCATCCTGGATGAAAAAACGCCGTATGACAGTGATCCTTCCAAGGCAACTGATTTTATGGAGCATTTACGCCGTTCCTTCCACTACACCATCGATCATCTCGGACCGCATAAACTTCCGCTGATCGGCCGTGCAGACTGGAATGACTGCCTGAACTTAAACTGCTTCTCCACAGAACCGGGAGAATCCTTCCAGACATTCGGCCCATCCGAAGGACCAAATGCAGAGTCTGTTTTCATTGCCGGTATGTTTGTCCGTTACGGTAAAGATTATGTAGAGATCTGCCGTCACAGAGGACTTGAAGACGAGGCAAAACTTGCAGAAGATGCCATTGCGGAAATGGAAAAAACAGTTCTTGATGCCGGCTGGGACGGAGAATGGTTCCTGCGTGCATACGATCATTACAAAAACAAGATTGGTTCTAAAGAATGTGAAGACGGTAAGATTTTTATCGAGCCACAAGGCTTCTGCGTTATGGCAGAGATCGGCCTGAAAGAAGGAAACTGTCTGAAAGCCATGGAATCCGTAGAAAAATATCTGGATACTAAATACGGTATTGTACTTCTTCAGCCACCTTATCACAGATACCATGTAGAACTTGGTGAGATTTCCTCTTATCCACCAGGATATAAAGAAAATGCCGGAATCTTCTGCCACAACAATCCATGGATTTCTATTGCAGAAACCGTTGTCGGACGTGGAAACCGTGCATGGCAGGTATATACAAGAACCTGTCCTGCATATATCGAAGATATCAGCGAAATTCACCGTACCGAACCTTATGTATATTCGCAGATGATTGCCGGAAAAGATGCTCCAAACTTTGGAGAAGCCAAGAACAGCTGGCTGACCGGTACTGCAGCGTGGACATTCCTGGACGTTTCCCAATATATTCTCGGAATTCGTCCGGATTACGACGGATTGACCGTCGATCCATGTATTCCATCCACTCTGGATGGCTTCGAAGCTAAACGTGACTTCCGTGGTGTGACCTATCACATCAGCGTCCGTAACCCGAAACACGTAGAAAAGGGTGTTGCTTCCATGACCGTTGATGGCATTGCCGTAGACGGAAATACGATTCCATTACCAACCGGCAAGACAGAAGTCTCTGTCGAAGTGGTTATGGGCTAATACTTAATCACAGTAATTCTTGTTTCCGGTTTTGTGCCGGAAGCAGTTTTACCATTTTTCATTATTTTCCTACCCCCAAAAAAGGGCGTGTGAAAAAACGAAAGTTTTTTCATGCGTCCTTTTGCTTATAGAT